>Ga0208563_1000009_pt1 | contig 277520 bp, 226 predicted proteins | sample June2015DPH_17_1_2_FD_184717 | JGI IMG/M metagenome (GOLD analysis project Ga0208563, IMG submission 184717) | Peatland microbial communities from SPRUCE experiment site at the Marcell Experimental Forest, Minnesota, USA - June2015DPH_17_150... | ecosystem: Environmental > Terrestrial > Soil >... | reverse complement strand
CACGTCCCTCTCACTTTCACTCTCACTTTCACCCTCACTTTCACCCTCACTTTCACCCTCACTTTCACCCTCACTTTCACCCTCACTTTCACCCTCACTTTCACTTTCACTTTAACTTTCACCCCCACTGCATGTCCGACGCCATCATCAAGGTTGAGAACCTCACCAAAGCCTACCGCATTTGGGAGCATCCGTCCGCCCGCCTGAAAAGCCCGCTGCTGGAGACCACGGCGCGGCTCTTCCCCCGCAACACGCCGCCGCACCGGGCGCTCGCCGCCCGCGCCGCCCGCGGCTACCGTGATTTCTACGCGCTGCGCGACGTCTCCTTCACCGTACGCCGCGGCGAGGCCACCGGTATCATCGGGCGCAACGGTTCCGGCAAAAGCACGCTGCTCCAGCTGATCGCCGGCACGCTCAGGCCGACCGGCGGCCGCGTAGCCGTCAGCGGCCGGGTGTCGGCGCTGCTCGAGCTCGGTTCGGGCTTCAACCCCGACTTCACCGGCCGCGAAAACGTCTACCTCAACGGCTCGATCTTCGGTCTGGGCCGGCGCGAGATCGACGCGCGGTTTCCCGCCATCGCCGCGTTCGCCGAGATCGACGAATTCCTTGACCAGCCGGTCAAGACCTACTCCAGCGGCATGATGATGCGCCTCGCCTTTGCCGTCGCCGTGAACGTCGATCCTGACATCCTGATTGTCGACGAGGCGCTGAGCGTGGGCGATGTTTTCTTCACCCAGAAATGCTTCACCCGCATCCGCGAGATCCTGGCCGGGGGCGTCACGCTCATCTTCGTGTCGCACGATATGGCCGCGGTGCAAAACCTCTGCGACCGGGCGCTGCTTCTGAACCAGGGGCACCTCGCCTTCGACGGTCGTCCCGAGGACTGTGTGGCACGCTATTTCAGCCTGCACCAGCCCGGCACCGGCCGCACCCATGTGGTCCCGGGCACACATCCAGCCGTGTCCTCCGCGACCCGCCAGGCGCTGATTGCGCGCGACTTGCTGCCGCACGCCCGCTCGCGCCACGGCGACCGGCGGCTCGAGATCGTGGCTGCGGCCGTGCTGGACCACAGCGGCGAACCCGCAACCGATTTTGACATGATGCAAAAGGCCTGCGTGCGCATGCTGCTGCGCGCCCAAGGCGACATTCACCGCCCTTCGGTGGGCATCCAGATTTTTGACCGCATGGCCAATCTCGTGTTCGCTGCGGGCACGGCGCAGCTCCGCTTCATGCTGCCGGCACTCAAGCCCGGCGAAGAGATCATGCTCGACTTCAAGGTCACGCTGTCGGTGCATCCCGGCGAATACACCTTGGGACTCGACGCAGCTGAATACGACGCCGAAAATCCCAACGTGGGCACCTTCTTCGACCGGGTCAGCGGCGTGGGGCCGATCACCGTCAGCCAACACCAGCCAGGCGCCGCTCTCTTCTACGGAATCGCTCAACTGCCGATGGAGATCGCCTACGCATGAGCCCGCCGTCCCTTCAACGCGCCTGCTGGTGTGGTCCCGGAAAGCTGCACGAGTACTCGGACGACTACCGCGTGTGCAAAAACTGCGGCACGCTGGTCAGCCGGGCGCCGCTGGCTCCCGAAGCGTTCACTGTCCACCGCGATGCCGGCGAACTCTATAGCAAGGAGTTCTGGCTGAAACGACAGACCGAGCACCACGATCTGCCCGACATCCATGCGCGGGCCCGGCTCGACCTCCCCGAGCGCTGTACCCACTGGCTGCGACACTTGCTGTCGGTGCGGCTGCCGCCGGCCCGCATATTGGAGATCGGTTGCGCGCACGGCGGATACGTGGCCTTGCTGGGCTGGGCCGGATTTGAGGCCATGGGGACAGAGCTGAGCCCGTGGGTGGCGGAGTTCGCCGGCCGGACCTTCGGCGTACAAGTATCCGCCGGCCCCGTCGAAACACAGTCCTTCGCGGCAGGCAGCTTCGACGTGCTCGTGCTCAATGACGTGATTGAACACCTGCCTGATCCGGTCACCACCCTGCGTCACTGCGTCAGTCTGCTGAAACCCGACGGTTTTTTCGTCATCCAGACGCCCGAATATAAGGAACACCTCGGCTATGCGGATCTGCGCGCCTCCAATGATTTGTTCCTGAAGCACATGGAGCACAACAACGACGAACATCTGTTTCTCTTCAGCCGTCGCAGCGCTGGTCTTTTTTTCGAGCGGATGGGCTTCCCCAATCTGGCCTTTGAGAGCCCGGTCTATGCCTATGACATGTTCTTCACGGCCAGCCGGGCTCCGTTGCCCCGGCACGATGCCCCGGTGATCGCCGACGCCCTGGCACAGCGTCCCCTTGGCCGGCTGGTGCTGGCTCTGCTCGACAAGGCGCATGAGTCCAATGACCGCTGGTGGGCAATCCAGCGGCTCGAAACCCAGCTGAGAGCCTTTTCCAAGCAGGACTGATTTATTTGCATTTTCAGAGGCAATTCTTGCTCGCCTAACCGTGCAGAGATGCCTAGGTCTCGCCGTTTTCATTTTCCGTGCCCGCAACACCCAAGAGTGTCCTCTACATCCGGCCCGATACCATCGGCGACCTGGTCATTTTCTCGTCCGCCCTGGCGCAGCTCCGCGCCGCCTGGCCGAAGGCGCGGCATACCTTGCTGGTGCGTCCGGGATATGAGACGCTCGCCCCGCTGTTCCCGGCCGGGTTGAACTGGTGTGTCGCGCACGTCAATCCGTTTGCGCAGAAACCCTCCGACTGCCGGCAGGAGCTGGCGGCGCTGTTCACCGAACTGGAGGGATGGCGACCCGACGTGGTGGTCGCCGCCACGCTCAACCGGACGTGGCTGGAGGCGGCCATCGCCGCGCATTTCCCGCCGGCGCGGCGCGTGTCGCTCGGTGGACGGGCCGTCGATCCGATCTTCGCCACGGCCCTGCGGCTCGAACTGGGCATTGATGCCGCCGGGGCCTTCCCCGAAGTAGTGCCGGTGGATGAGCATCAGCGGGAGTGGGACAGCAACCACCTTCTGGCCGATCAGCTCGTTGGCCATCGCACCGAGCGCATCCCTCCGGCGCTCACCGTGCCGGCCGGGACGGCGCAACAGGCGGCCGCCTTCCTCGCCGCGCACAAGCTTCCGGCCGGCGGATTCCTCGCCATCTTTCCCGCCGGCCTGGCCAACGTACCCATCAAGGCCTGGCCTGCCGCTCGCTTCGTCGAGCTCATCACCTGGCTGCGGCGCGAAAAGAAACTCCCCGTTCTCCTGCTCGGCCACGAGTCGGAGACCGGCCTCCTGGAGGAGATCGCCGCCGGCGCGACAAAAGCCGGCATGCCCAAACCGCCCGTCTGGCTGGGACGCGACGGCGAGATCCCGCTGCTGGCCGCCCTTCTGGCCCAGTGCCGGCTTTATCTGGGCCATGACACCGGAGCCATGCACCTGGCTGCGGCGCTCGGCCGGCCGGTCATCGGCATCTTCGGCGGCGGCCACTGGCCACGCTTCCGGCCGGTCGGCCGCCAGGTCGTGTCGGTGGTGCAGCCCCTGCCCTGCTTCGGCTGCAACTGGGACTGTCATTTCGGCGATGCGCCCTGCGTCAAGACCCTCGCACTCGCCGATGTGCAGCGCGCCGTCGACTTCGTGTTCGCCCAAGAGCGCAAGGAATTCGACGAAGTCATCAAGGCGGCCAACCTCTCCGCCGAAACCCTCCGTCTGATCGAATCGGCCACCCCGCGCTACGCCGCCCTCCAGCGCGACCGCCTCGACCGCCAGCACAAGATCGAGGAATTCAAACGCGAAACCGACATCAAGGACACCGAGATCGCCGATCTCAAAAAGGCCGCCGAGGAGCGCAAGACCGAAATGGAATCGATCAAGGCCGAACTGGAGGCCGAATGCGCCGACAAGGACCGGGAGATTGCCGGCCTCAAGCAGGAGGCCGATGTCAAGGACGGCGAGATCGCCTCGCTCAAACGCGAGACCGATGGGAAGGACATCGAAATCGCCGGCCTCAAACAGGAGGCCGACACCAAGGACGCCGAAATCGCGGACCTCAAGAAGGAGACCGACACCAAGGACGCGGAGATCGACGCGCTCAAGCAAGTCTGCAACGAGCGCGAGGCGCTCATCATCACGCAGGACGGGCACATCAAGAATTTCCAGAAGATTGTCGCCGAACTGAATGCCCGGCTCGCGCAGGCGGATGCCCGGCTCGCGCAAGCGGATGCCCGGCTGGCCGAGCTCAGCACCAGCCTCGCCCAGAAGGAGACACAGCTGGCCGGGTTGCAGGGCGAGAAGACCCGTCTCGAGACACTTTTTGCAGCGCTTCCGCCCGGCACGCTGGATTACGCCCAGAAGCTGCACGACCAGGCGGTTCACCTCCGCAACCTCGAGGACGCGCTCGCCGAGACCCGCCATTCACTGGCCAACTACGCCGCCGGTCTCACCACGCTGGAATACACCAAACATTACATCCAGCTGCTCGCCGAAAAAGAGGCCGTGATCCAGCAGCTCCACCGCGCCTGCGTCGAGCGGGAGGCCGTCATCCAGCAATTGGCTGCCGCCGCCACGACGCCCGGGGCCCGCCTGCACAAGCTGTGGATCGCCTTCTGCAGCCATGTCCGCCTGAAATGGTGGTGCCCGTTCACCGACTGGCTGTTCAAAAAGGTGGTGGAGGAATACCCGATGCAGATCGGCGTGTTGCAGCATTATGAACCGCGCCCGATCCGCTGGGACAAATTCCCCAAGCCCCGGCTGCCGATTGAGCGTCTGCCGCAGATCGCCATCGTCACGCCGTCCTACGGCCAGCCGGCGTTCATCGAGAGCACGATGCTCAGCGTGCTCAACCAGAAATACCCGAAGCTGCTCTATGTCGTGCAGGACGGCGGCTCGCCCGCGCCGACGCCGCAGATCATTGCGCGCTATGCCGACCGCCTCACTGCCTGGGCCTCGGAAAAGGACGGCGGCCAGTCCGACGCCGTCCGCCGCGGCTTCGCCCGCATCGCCGACCGGCTGGGTCCCGACGATGTGATGGCGTGGCTCAATTCCGACGATTTCACCAATCCACGCGCGCTGCGTCATGTCGGCGAGTATTTCGCCACCCATCCGCGGGTCGACGCGGTCTACGGCCACCGCCTCATCATTGACGAGCTCGACCGGGAGATCGGCCGGTGGATCATGCCCCGCCACAATCCGCACGCCCTGGAGTGGATCGACTACGTGCCGCAGGAGACGCTTTATTTTCGCAAACGCGCCTGGGATCTCGTCGGGGGCGTTGATCCAAGCTTCCAGTTCGCCCTCGACTGGGACCTGCTCGCCCGCTTCACGCAGGCGGGGCTGCGCGTGGTGCGGCTGCCTTACTTTCTGGGCAGCTTCCGGATCCATCCGGCGCAGAAAACCAGCGCGGCCATCCATACGACCGGCGCGGATGAGATGCGCCGGGTGCGCGCCCGTTTCCATGGCCTGGAACGGCCGGGCGATCAGGAAAAAATCACCGCCTGGGCCCGCCGGATACGTTTTCAGGGGGCCCTCACTGCGCGGTTGCATGCGCTGGGAATTCGCTGGTAGCGCCGGGCGCAGTGAAAGTGATGGTGAAGGTGAGAACTAAAATGAGGCAGGGAATCTATGCCGGAACGTGGAAATCTTAAACGCTTTGGTGGCTATCTAAAGGCGCGGGAATTGTTCGACCCTGTGGTGGCTGACCTGAGTCCGCTCACGAAGGATCAGGCGCTGCACCGGTTGATTTCCCAGCAGTTGGCCAGTGCAGACTCGATTGCTTCGAATATGGAAGAAGGTCATGGCCGGGGCTCGAAGCGCGATTACGTCCATTTCCTGGTGATAGCCCGCGGCCCAGCTCAAGAAACCGCCGGCCGCTATGGACGTTTCCAGCACTGGCGGCCGGCTGCCATTGTCGCCCGGTGCGACGAAATCGTCGGCATTCTCGCCGCCACGATCAAAACCCCGGGAGAAAATAATCCTCAGCGACCATAGCTGCGCTTGCACCCACTCTCACTCTCACTTTCACTCTCTCTTTTCCTTTAACCGGCATGATCGCTCTGCTGCTCGTCGTCGCGCTTTTCCTTTTCCTTACTTTGGTCGGCCAGGCTGTCATCAGCCTCCTGCGTCCGCGGCTGGGCGTGCTGTGGAGCTGGTTCATGGCCCCGATGACCGGCTTGGCGCTGCTGCTCGTCATCGGCACGCGCCTGAGCGTATGGGGACTGCCGTTCAAGGTCGTCGGTCCGTGGCTCACGCTGGGCCTGGCGGTGTTCACGGGCGCGGTCTTCTGGTGGCGCCGGCCCCTCCTGCCATGGCGCCACCTGGCGCCGTTCTTCGCCATCCTGCTGGGCTATCTGCTCTACACCGGCTGGCCGCTTTTCCTCTACGGCTTCAACTGGATTTCCTACGGCAACGACGACATGGCCAACTACGCCCTGGCCGCCGACCGTTTTCTCAACCACGGCTATTACCAACTGCCGCAGCAGACCGACCTCGAAGGCATCGATTACGCACAGCACTACTGGTTCATGCATGGCCTGCAGCAGATCCGGCCGGGCTCCGAGCTGGCGGTGGCTTGGGCGGCGTCGCTGACCGGCCGCAACCCCCACGAGGTTTTCATGCCAGTCATCCTCATGATGAGCATGATGCAGATCTTCGGGATGGGCGCGGCCGCGATCTATCGCGGTCGCTATCGCAAGATCGTGCTGGTGGGGTTTTTTCTTTTCGCCACGAGTCCGCTCTTCGGCCTTGGCACGCTCTACCAATTGATCGCGCAAGTCGGCGGCATCGCCAACCTGCTGGCAGCGATCACGCTGCTGTTCTCCGCCCGGTTTCTCAGCGTGCGCAAGCTGCTGCTGGCCGGTCTGCTCACCTGCTGCCTCGGCATCGTCTACCCGGAAGTGACGCCCTTCATCGCGCTCGGCATCCTGCTGGTCGCGATCCGGCTGCGTTACACCAATCTGCCGAAGTTTGGCCGGTATGTGCTCTTCGTGGCGGGCGTCGCGGTGCTGACCTTCCTGCTGCTCGGCACGAGCACCTACGAGTTCATCAATACGCTGGTGATGCAGTCGATCGGCTCCGCCGGTCTGGGGGCGATGGCTGAGATCAACGACCAGAGCGGTGGCCTCGTGCTGTTTCCGTGGACACTCGTGCCGTCGTTCGTCCCCATGCTGTTCGGCCTGCATCCCTTCGGCGTGGTCGGCTTTGATCCCCTCATCTCGATCCAGATCGCGGTGGGCTTCATCTTCCTCGGCTACACGATCTGGGCTGCCTGGCGCAGTGTGGCGCAGGACGCCCCCCTGGGTTACCTCGCCGCCACCATGATCCCGCTTGGCTTCTACCTGTTCGTCAAAGGCCAGGATTTCGGGCTGTTCAAGCTGGCGATGTTCGCCCAGCCGGTGATCACCCTATTACTGGCCCAGGGTTTCGCCAGGTTTCTCTTCAGCCCCTCGCCCCAATTCCGCCGCCGGGCGCGCGTGGTCCTCGTCCTGTTCATTCTCTGCACCATGCCGAGCGATATCTACTACAGTTACGCCTCGCTCGGCACCTACGGCGGCGGCCTGACCGAAGTCGTGGGCGCATCCCGCCTGGGCGTGCGCTTCGACCCGCCGAAGAACCTCAAGTACGACGCCATCGAGAGCGACATCAGCAACGTGGTCAGCGCCAAGATGCTCTCCCAATACACCCAGGGTATCGACACGCGTTTCCTAAGCCGCTCCTACATGGATAACATCGCCAACATCGCGGTGTTGAAGTTCCTGCGCACGCCCGATCCCGACCTCGGCCCGCAGGCCCGCATCATGGAGAAGCTGTCCCTGCTGCGCTTCCTCCTGCCGCCCGAGATCATGGTGGGCGACGTTCCCGACTACCGCGTGATGACCATCAACAAGCTGGACAACAACTGGACGGAAACCAGTTCGCGGCAGATCAATTATCGGGATCGTCTGTTCGTCGCCATCCGCACCGAGTTCGACCACTTCAACAAGGCCAATCCGGGCGACGGCTGGACCGTCCAGCACACGTATCAATACAAGCTCGAGAGCCAGTTGAAGGACCGGCTGGTCTTCATCCACTCCGAACTCGGCCCCCACTATTACTCCTCGGCGCGCTTCAAGGCGGCGTTCTTCCAGCGCGAGCCCGAGCCGGTTAGCGGCGGACGAGTCTATTTCCATGGCAGCGGTCGCTACAATCTCTTCAACATCATCAATCCCTCGCCCGATCTGCGCGTCGTGGTCGACCTTACGCGGACTTCCCTCGGCGAAGGCCGCTCCAAGCTGCCCACCCATGCCGTCGTGATCGGCGAGGATGACTATCCGCTGCCGTTCGTCGGCCATGGCTCGGCGCGCGTGTTTTCGCCCGTCATCAAGCCCGAGCACTACGAAAAGCAGGCCTACATCACCGTCGACTTCGGCGACCGGCCCGCCCCGATTCTCAAGAAGAAAACCGGTCTCATGCGTCTTTACGGTGTGCGGTACAACCTGGACGACCGCCGCCTCATCGGCTTCGTGCGCGACATCTCGGTCATGACCGATGAACAGTATCGCGCCCTGCCGCGGCCGACGAAGATCAGCGAGTTCCCCTGGGATCTCTACAAATATCCGGGCCTCGAGTATTCGGGCATGTTCGAAGACGGCTGGGTGGCCGAGGACGCCTACTTCAAATTTGGCCCGTCCCATCCCGGCCAGGTGCTTTATTTCAAGGGCTTCATTCCCGCGACCACCAAGTTCCACACCGAGGGGCTGGATTTGACGGTGTCGATCAACGAGAAGCCGACCGAGATTGTTCACCTGCAGGCCGGTGATTTCACCCTCACCCGTCTGATCAAGGAGCCGGCCAGCATCACTTCCATTTCGCTGCATTTCTCGGACGCGCAGACTTACGGCATCGGCGACTACCGGGCGGTGTCCGCCTTTGTCCACGAGATTTCCATCGGCGACATCCCCGATCTCGCCGCCTTCCGCAACCTCACCAATCAGAAGGGCGACAAGTTCGAACTGACCGGCGTCGATGAAGACGGCTGGATCGGACAGCACGTGACCTTCACTACGCCAGCCTTCGCCGAGTTCAAGGTGCTCAAGATTGACCTGGAGGTGCCCGGCTGGGCTCCCGTTGCCACCAACGAGATCAAAATCTCCCTCAACGCCACCCCGTTCCAAGCCCTGACGGCCGAGCGCGCCACCTACCTGAGCCTCTACGTCCCGCTCCCCGCCGGGGGCCGCAACGAGGTGCGCCTCGAGGCGGGCAAGGCGTTCCCCCTGCCCCACGACTCGCGCGAGCGGGCCTTCCTCGTCAAGAATATCTCCTTCGAAAACCTGAGCCGCACCGACCTTTTCGCGCGCGGCTGGCACCAATCGGGCTATCTCTTCAGTATTGATCACGCCGACAACGACGGCTGGGTGGACCGCCGCATCAACTTTTCCTTCCCCGCCACTGACCGCTTCAAGCAGGCCGACGTGGAAATCGTGCGCTTCCCCGCTCATGCCGACCTGCCGCTGGCGGTCAGCCGGAACGGCGGCGCACCGGAGACGCGGACCCTTGAACTGGAAAAGACCGAACGCATCATCGTGCCGCTCTCCGCCACCCGCGCGGCCACGCTCTCGCTTTCCGCTCCGCGCAGCTACCTCCTGGCCGCGCCCGATACCCGCGAGCGCTCCTTCCGCATCGTCAACATCGATTTCGAGTAAATCCGGGCCGCCGTTCCGCCCCGCGCCACCCGGCATCTGGGCACACTTCCGTTCTTTCTTTTCGCACGGTTTCCGTGTTTTCTGGTGACCTAAACTTCCTCCCATGCTCCTGAGCATTGTTGTCCCGGTCTACCGCGAGGAGAAAAACATCCCCGAGTTCCTCCGCCGCCTGCGCCCGATTCTGGCGGGCATCACTGAGGACTACGAAATCATCTTCGCCCTGGATCCGTCGCCTGACCGCACCGAGGAGGCCATCCTGGAGCAGCGCGGCCAGGATCAACGCATCAAGCTGCTCAAGTTTTCCCGCCGCTTCGGTCAGCCCATGGCCACCCTGGCCGGCATGCAATATTCCTCGGGTGACGCCGTCATCGTGATGGACGTGGACCTGCAGGATCCGCCCGAACTCGTCGTGGACCTGATCGCCAAGTGGCGGGAAGGTTACGACGTGGTGCTGCCGCAACGCCGGCAGCGCACGGGCGAACCGTGGATCAAGCGACTGATCGCGGAGACCGGCTACAAGATCATCAACCGGATCGCCGACGTGAAAATTCCGCCCAATACGGGCGACTTCCGCCTGATGGCGCGGCGGGTCGTCAACGAGGTCGTCCGCCTCCGGGAGACGCACGGCTTCCTGCGGGGCATGGTGGCGGTCGTCGGCTTCAAGCAGGTGCTCCTCCCCTTCGACCGTCCACCGCGCTACGCCGGGCAGACCAACTACAATCGCTTTCTCGGATCGCTGCGCATCGGTTTCAACGGCATCTTCTGCTTCTCCACGTTCGCCCTCACGCTGAGCACGCAGCTGGGTTTCGCGCTGGCGTTCGGCTCGATCTTCATCGCGCTCATCTATCTCATGATGAAGCTGGCCGGCTTCCCCTTCCCCGTCGGCAATCCGACCATCGTCATCCTCATCCTCTTCATGGGCGGCGTGCAGCTCATCAGCGTCGGCATCCTCGGCGAATACATCGGCCGCATCTACGAGGAGGTGCGGGCCCGCCCCCGCTTCATCGTCGACCGCGCCGAGGGCTTCAAAAACTGAACCCGATGCCGGCGTCCACCCCCCCCACCAAGTGGCCCAAGGTTCTCCCGCCGCTGACTCCGGAACAGAAGCACATCAGCGACGACTTCATGAAGCTCTGGCACGAGGTGCTGCCGCGGCGCTTCGGCATCGTCGAAACGTTCAACCACAATTTTCCGGTCAAGTACTCCCAGCCCGGTTTCAAGACCACGCTGGAGATCGGCGCGGGCCTCGGTGAGCACCTCCACTACGAGCGGCTGACGGCAGAGCAGGAACAGAATTACTACGCGCTGGAGCTGCGCGAGAATATGGCGGCGGAGATCCGCAAGAGCTTTCCCCGTGTCCAGGCCATCGTCGGCGACTGCCAGACCCGGCTCGATTTCGCCGATGGCTATTTCGACCGCGTCGTCGCCGTGCATGTGCTCGAGCATCTGCCCAATCTGCCGGCGGCGATTCGCGAGGCCCACCGGCTGGTCAACAAGGAAACGGGATATTTTCTCGTGGTCATTCCCACCGAGGGCAGCCCCGCCTACACGCTGGCGCGCAAGATGTCCGCCGAGCGCGTGTACAAAAAACGCTACGGTGGTGATTACTCCTGGTTCTACAAGCGCGAGCACATCAACCTGGCCCCCGAGATTTTCGAGGAGCTGGCGCCATGGTTTACCATCGAGGCCCGCAGTTACTTCCCGCTCCGCGTTCCCTTCATCTGGTGCAACCTCTGCATCGGCCTCGCGCTGCGGCCGAAGGTGACGCCCTTGGCCGGGTGAAGGGTAAAGTGAGGGTGAAAGGGAATGGCGGCCTCGGTTAGACTTCACGGTTACGACGCACCCCCAAAAACAGCGGAGCTGTTCGGCTGACAACCGGGGTGATTGCCGACCCCACGCTTGCATCCTGCCTTCACTCTCCCTTTCACTCTCACTGCATGCAAAAAGTCTTCGTGACCGGCGCCGCCGGGTTCATCGGTTCCCATCTGGCCGACCGTCTCCTCGCGGACGGCCGCGCCGTCGTGGGCTGGGACAATTTCTCCACCGGGCAGGAGCGTTTTCTCGCCGGCGCCCTCAAGCAACCGCGCTTCACCTTTATCCGCGGCGATAACCTCGACCTGCCCGGGCTCACCGCCGCGACGAAGGGCTGCGACTTCGTTTTCCATCTCGCCGCCAACGCCGACGTTCGTTTCGGCACCGAGCACCCGCGCAAGGATCTCGAGCAAAACACCCTCGCCACCTTCAACGTTCTCGAAGCGATGCGCGCCAACGCCATCAAGCGTCTCGCCTTCGCCTCGACCGGCTCGGTCTACGGCGAGGCGGCCATCATCCCCACGCCCGAGGAGGCACCGTTTCCCATCCAGACTTCATTGTATGGCGCCTCCAAGGTCGCCGGCGAGAGCCTGATCAGCGCCTATGGCGAGGGCTTCGGCTTCGAGGGCTACATTTTCCGCTTTGTCTCCATCCTGGGTGAACGCTACACCCACGGCCACGTGTTCGACTTCTACCAGCAACTCCTCGCACATCCGGCGTGGCTGCGCGTGCTCGGCGACGGCTCGCAGCGCAAGAGCTACCTCTATGTGCAGGACTGCATCGCCGCCATGCTGCACGTCATCCACCTGGCCACGGCGGCCCCGGCAAAGCACCGCACGCAAATCTACAATCTGGGTACGGCGGAATACGTGCAGGTGAACGACAGTATCCGCTTCATTTGCGGCGCGCTCGGCCTCAAACCCGAACTGCGCTACACCGGTGGTGACCGAGGTTGGATCGGGGACAATCCCTTCATTTTCCTCGACACGAAGAAAATCCAGGCCACCGGTTGGAAGCCAAAGCTCACCATCGAGCAGGGCATCCTCCGCACCCTCCGCTGGCTCGAAGCCAACCCCTGGGTGTACGAGGCGCGCTCCGCGGGCTGACCTGCGGTTCGCCGCCGCCGCGCCGTCATGAAGGTCCGCATCGCAAGCATCCGTTGGCGTGCCTTTCTGCCGGTGGGGCGCGCGCTGGCGGTCCGGGCGCTCGCCGTGCCGCGCAACGCGTTTCCGTCCACCCTGGATGAAATCACGGTTGGTCGGATGCGAATCGGTGCCTCCACCTGCGAGCCGGAGTTCACCGGCATCATCGATTCCGCTGAACTCCCCGGCCTGCCTCATCAATAAACCGCATTTCCGCCTGAGAATCCGTCAACCCCGCCATGGAGGGAGCATTCCCAAGCCGCCAATAAATCACCGCAGTCAATCCTGACTCTCGTGAACATACGCAACTGGCTCCAGCAGCACCTTGAAGGCTTGATCGACCTTGTGCTTCTCGGTGCGGCGGTGGAAGCCGCCGGTCGGGCCCTGCCCTCAGTTCCAGTGCCTTGGACGGCAGAAATCGGGGTGCTGGTGCTGGCCGCATTCATCCTCCCCCGCCGGCTTCCGGCCGAAGGCAGCTTATGGCGGCGTTATGGCGCGCAGCTGCCAGCCCTGCTCGGCGTGGTCGCGGTGGCAGTGGTCCTGTTTCGCGCCGTGTTCAGCCTGCCCTGGATCTCGCTCGCCTTTGTACCTTTTTGGTTGTGCGCGACGTTCGCCGTACGCACCGCCGCGCCATCCCTGAACTGGGCCGGGGGGGCCCAGCAGGCAGTGCGCATCCGGGTCTGGAGTGAGCGCCGGCAGGAGACGCACGACGATTTGCTGCTTGGCGAGGCGGTGGTGCTGGGCTGTGGCTTTTACCTTGCGGACAGTTTATACCCGGCTTTCTGGCCGCACCCCTGGCTGCCGTGGGCGCTGATCCTGCTGTGGTTGGCCGGGCGGAGGATGGCCGGCTGGCACCGGCCGGTCGCGCGTGGCGCCGTCGGCGCCGTGCGCCTCGCCGGATCACTTGCCTTGCTGGCCGCAATCTGGTCCGGCGGGCTTGCCCTTCACGGGACGATTCCCCGTGCGCATCTCGCGGTCTTTCTCTGGATCGCGGTTGTGCTGGCCTTCTATCGCGCAGCCGTCCGGCCCAGTGTGTGTCATCCGGAGGTCCGGTCGGAAAATCTTCGCTGGCTCCTCCTGGCCGTCGCCGGACTTTTCCTCGTGCAGGGCTTTGCCCAGTACACGCTCCATGGCACACCCGATGCGCGTTGGTACGGCACCATGCTGGCCGACATGCTGGCGCAGACGCGCGCCGGCGTATTCCCCGTCTGGGTCGGCCAGAGCATCTACCAATTCAACGGCGCGATCTACCCGCTGCGGGTCGCGCCGGCCTTCCATTACCTGGGCGCTCTCCTGGACGCGCTGACCCTGCGCACGCTGGGCGTATTCGCGCTGCAGAATCTGCTGATCACCCTCATCGGCGTGGGGGCGATCTTTTCCGCTTATTTCAGTCTCCGGGCCCTGCTTCCCGGCCACCGCTGGTTCGCGGCCGGCCTGGCGGTGCTTTTTCTCTCCTGCCCCGGGGTGCTGGGCATCGCCTACAACACCGATCTTTACATGTCGTGGACCACGCTGCCCTTGGTGCCGCTGGTCTGGCTGGCCACGGTGTGCTCGTTTCGCGATGACGGGGCGCGATGGCCGATGCTGCTGCTGGGCGCGGCGCTCGGATTCTGCTGGTGGGAGCACGCGCCCATCGCGCTGTGGATGACGTTGCTGGCCGGAGCGGCCCAAACCATCCGGATTGTGGTCCGGCGTCCGCGCGGCCGGGCATGGTTGCGCGTCGCCGCCGGCGCCGCAGTTTTTGCCGCCGTCGCCGCCTATCCGATCGGTTCGGTGCTGCTCTTTCCTCCGGAAGCTTCCATGAAAGCCGATGCCTTCCAGATGGCAACCGCCGCCAATGTGGTGGATTTGCTGCGGAAGGTCTTCCCCGCTGTGCTGCTTCCGCTCAGTTCCAACGGCCGGCTGCTGGGCGATTTCCAGCTCGGCTATGCTCTCTGGGGCCTGCTGCTGTTCAGCCTCTGGCATCTGCGTCGCGTCCGCCAGCCCGAGGCTGGGATCCTGCTTGGCGCCGCGGTGCTGCTCGTCGTGTTGCTGACGCCCATTCCCGGACTGAACCTCAAGCTGTGGAATGCTGTACCGGCCTTGGTCCGCAACATCACCGGCAACTGGGCGATGAACCGTCTGTACCTGATGCTCGCGGGCACGGCGATTTTCGGCGCGGCGGCAGTCATGGCCGGAGGCGTACTGGATCATCCGCAGCGATTCCGCCTGCTGGCGGTGCTCCTGGCGCTCGGCTGCGCGTGGAGCCTGGCCGAGGCGACCAAGTTCGCCAAAGGCTCCCGTGATGGCCGTCGGCCGCCGGAAACCGCTGTCGACATGCTACGGCCTGAAAACGTGCTCCTGACCAGCTATTCCTATCTGATCTTCCCGCAGCCGCCCGGGGTCTTCACCCACGGCAATGCGGATCCGGCGATGGAGCAACGGCTGCTGGCTCGGGACACGCTGGCTCCGATTACGACCAATCCCGCCATCGCGCTCGCCACCGGCCGGAAGGTCGCCGCCGGGCAATTTCAAGGCTTTCCCTGGCCCGACGCCACCGAACTTGATCTGCCCGGACCTCTCGCCTTGGAGCCTGGCCGACGGTATTTGTTCACGTGCGACTTCCTCCGGCCGGACAAGGCCATCGGCGTGCTGCAACTCGCCGGCCGCTCGTTTTTCCGCGAATACGCCCTGCCGGCGTATGGCGGCCCGCGGGCCTTCGGCGCCGGCGGCATGCAGGCAGACTGGCTGTCGCTCTGGACGTCCGCGCCCGCCGCCGAAAAAGTGACCGTACGTTTTCTCCCCGCGCCGGAGGCCGGCGGGTTGGAGCAGCTCCTTCCATTCGCCCGCTGGCGGCTGCTGGTCTACGATCCGGCGGCATTGCCGGTGCAGGTGGAGGGCTGGATTCCTTACCGGGCCCGGGTCCGCAGTCCCGCTCCGGCCTGGCTGGAAACACCCCGCATGTTTCAGACCGGTTATGTCGCGACGGTGAATGCCAAACCCGCGGCACTGCGCAAAACACCCGACGGCCTGCTCGGCATCGCCGTGCCCGCCGGCGATTCCCAAGTCGAGCTGGAGTATCGGCCTCCCACGGGGCTCGCCGCACTTTTCTGGGTTTCACTCGCCAGCATGGCCGGTCTGGTGGCAGGGGCTGCCGGAGGCATCTGCCATCATTTCCGGTCGCAGACCGGGGAACATCGTCTGCCCTCCGGCTAACAAAACCGTCGCCAAAGCGCGCCCGCTTTGTCTTTCTGGGCGCATGATGAAATGGATCCTCGCGTTCGTCTTCGCCGGGCTGCTGGCTGGTTTTGTCTACTGGCAGCTCAACACGACGAAGACCGCGTACGTCAACGGCCTGCCCCAATACAACCAACTCCCCGGCCGGGAGTTTATCTTCCAGCGCGATTGCTACATCTTTAAATTCAAGCACCACGACACCGAGTGGCCGCTCGTCGGGGCCAACGCCCCCGGTTCGGCCATGAGCGTGCCCGAGTTGCCAGCCGAAGTGTCGCCCAAGTATGTCGGCGCCACCCTGCCCGCGCTGCGCATCCTCGACCTCGCCCATACCGGTGATCGTTTCAAGATTATCTCCGTGCGCCGTGATGAAACCCGCCGTGGCACCCATGTCACCTTCGAGATTCTGTTCACCAACGAGGCCGAGCGCCGCTACCCGCGTTTGGATGCGTTTTGGATCCTGGACCACACGCCTGAACAGCGCGACGAGGCTCCGCTGCTTCTGCCTGACTACGCCGTCGAACGTGTAAAAAAATGAGCTTGTCTCCCCCGCCCTCCCGCATGCACCTCGTCATCACCGGCACCAGCTCGGGCATCGGGCGCGCGCTCGCGGGGCGCCTGCTCGCGCAAGGCCATCACGTGTGGGGTCTCGCCCGTTCCGCCCAGCCAGAGCTGGCAGCGGAATACCCTGAAACCTTTCATCAGGCCCGGTGCGACGTAGCAGACTGGAGTCAGGTCGCCGCCGTTGCGCACGCAATTCATGCCGCCTGGCCATGCGCCGACGGCCTCGTCACCTGCGCGGGATTGCAGGGCGCCATCGGCCCCGCCGTCTCGCTCGATCCGCTCCAGTGGAGCGCCACCATTCGCGCCAATCTCGACGGCACCTACTATGCCATCCGTGCCTTTCATGAACTTCTGCGCCACACCCCGCGCCGCGCCAAGATCGTGTGTTTCTCCGGCGGCGGCGCCACCAAGGCCCGCTCCAATTTTTCCGCCTACGCCGCCGCCAAGACTGGCGTCGTCCGGCTCGTCGAAACGATCGCCGAAGAGCTGCGGAGCGAACCACTCGACATCAACGCCGTCGCTCCCGGAGCCATTTATACGCGGCTGACCGACGAGGTGATCCGCCTCGGACCAGCGGTTGTCGGCGAGGCCGAGTACCAAGCCGCGCGCAAGCAAAAGGAAACCGGCGGCGGGTCGCTCGAAAAGGTCATCGGCTTGGTGGAATGGCTGCTGTCGTCCGCCTCGGACGGCATCAGCGGCCGCCTCCTCTCCGCCCCGTGGGATCCGTGGGCCGGATTTGGCCGGCACGCCGGGGCCATTGCCAAGTCGGATGTCTACACCCTCCGGCGCATTGTGCCCGAGGATCGCGGCCTGAAATTTTGAAACCAGCCAGCGCGCATGAATACCATCGCCATCGTCGGCTACGGCTATTGGGGACCGAAACTGGTCCGCAATTTTGTCCAGAGCGGCGTCTTTACCGGCGTCGCCGTCTGCGAGGAAAATCCCGAGCGCCTCGCCCGTGCGCGGCGCGAAAACCCGGGGGTGACCGCCCGCGCATCGTTTGCCGAGGTGCTCGCCGATGACCGCGTCTCCGCCGTCGCGCTGGCCACGCCGGTCGGCACGCACCACCCGCTGGCCAAGGCCGCCCTCACCGCCGGCAAACATGTGCTCGTCGAAAAGCCGCTCGCCACCACCCACGCCGCCGCCTTGGAACTCGTGGAACTCGCCACTGCCCGCCGCCGAGTGCTCATGGTCGACCATACCTATGTCTACCATCCGGCCGTCCAGCGCATCCGCGAACTCGTGCGCGCCGGCGAACTCGGCCGCCTGCACTACATCGACTCCACGCGCATCAACCTCGGTCTCTTTCAACATGACGTGAATGTGCTCTGGGACCTTGCCGTGCACGACCTGTCGATCATCAACGCGCTCGTCGACGAACGCCCCGTCCGCGTGCAGGCCATCGGCGCCAGCCACACCTCCAGCCCGCTTGAAAACATCGGCATCCTCACCCTGCGCTACACCTCCGGCCTTTTCGCCCACATCAACTGCTCGTGGGTTTCGCCGGTCAAAATCCGTCACATGCTCATCGGCGGCGACCGCCGGATGATCGTCTACGACGATCTCGACGCCAACGAGCCCGTCAAAATCTACGACTCCGGCGTCGTCGCCCGCACTGACGAGGAGCGCAACCGTCTGCTCTTCGAGTACCGCATTGGCGATGTGCACTCGCCGCGCATCCCGCCGCGCGAGGCGCTCGCCAACCTAGTCGCCGACTTCGTCGCCGCCATTCGCGACGGCACCGCCCCGCGTTCCGACGGCCGCTTCGGCGCCGATACGGTGAAAATCCTTGAGGCAGCCCAACGCTCTGTTAAAGCCGGGGGCTCGGAGGTCTCCCTCGAATGGAAGTAATCAACGAAGACAGCCCGCGCCGGTCGCTGGTCAACGTACGGGTGGGCAAGAACGTCCGCTTCTTCAACTTCGTCAACGCCTACGGCTGCGAGATCGGCGATGGGACGAAGGTCGGCTCGTTTGTCGAGATCCAGAAAAACGCCCGCATCGGCCGGAACTGCAAGATCTCCAGCCACAGCTTCATTTGCGAGGGCGTCGAGATCGAAGATGAGGTTTTCATCGGTCACAACGTCTCCTTTATCAATGACAAGCACCCGGCTGCGGTGAACGCCGCTGGGGCGATGCAAACCGATGCGGACTGGCGGGTGGTGCCCACCTGCGTCAGGCGCCGCGCCTCAATCGGCACGTCCGCCACTATTCTCTGCGGCGTGACTATTGGCGAAGGCGCCGTGGTGGGCGCGGGCAGTGTGGTCACCAAGGACGTGCCGCCCGGCGCCGTCGTCGCCGGCAACCCGGCGCGCCTGCTCCGCCCCCCAAGCTGAGTTCGCCGCGGCCCGCGACACTCCTCCATCCTTTTCGATGAAAGTCCCCTACTTCGACCTGCCGGCGCAGATCCGCGCGCTCCGGCCCGAACTTGATGCCGCCATCGCGCGCACGCTCGACGCTGCCACGTTCTGTCTCGGTCCGGATGTGGCCGCCTTCGAGCGCGACTTCGCCGCCTTCCTCGGCGTGCCGCACTGCCTCGGCTTCAACAGCGGCACCTCCGCGCTGCACATCGCGATGCGGCTGCTGAACCTCGATCCCGACGACGAGATCATCACCACACCCTACACCTTTGTCGCCACCAGTTGGGCCATCTCCTACGTCAGCGCCCGGCCGGTCTTTGTCGATATCGAGGAGCAGACCATGAACCTTGATCCGCGCCTCGTGGAGCCGGCCATCACTCCGCGCACCAAGGCCATCATGCCGGTGCACCTGTACGGGCATCCGTTCGACGTCGATCCACTCCTCGCGATCTGCCGGAAGCACCAGCTGCCGCTCATCGAGGATGCCGCGCAGGCGCATGGCGCGCGGTACCGCGGCCGGCCCGTCGGCACGTTTGGCGAGATGGCGGCGTTTAGTTTCTATCCGGGTAAGAACCTCGGCGCCTGCGGCGAGGGCGGCGCACTCGTAACCGCCCGCGCCGATTACGCGGCCCGCGCCCGCTCGTTGCGGGAGCATGGCTCGAGCGTGCGTTACTACCACGACGAGGTCGGCTACAACTACCGCATGGAGGGCATCCAGGGCGCCACGCTCAGCGTGAAGCTCAAGCATCTGCCCGCCTGGAACCAACGCCGCCGCGCCATCGCCCATCGCTACCACGAGCTGCTCAAGGACACCCCGCTGCAACTGCCGCGCGAGGCCAGCTATGCCGAGAGCGCCTATCACCTTTATGTCGTGCGCCATCCCTCGCGCGACAAGCTGCGCGAACATCTCGCTGCCAAAGGTGTCGGCACCGCCCTGCACTACCCCCTGCCATTGCATCTGCAAAAATGTTACGCCCACCTCGGCTACAAGGCCGGCGATTTCCCCATGGCCGAGCGCGCGGCACGCGGGTGTCTGAGCCTGCCGGTCTATCCGGAACTCACCGACCAGCAGGTGGAGTACGTCGCTGCCTCCATCCGCGAGTTCAAGGACTGGTGACCATGCAGATCGCTCGTGACCAAGTCCGCGTGCTTGTGACCGGCGGCGCCGGCTTCATCGGCTCGCACCTTGTTGATTTCCTGGCCGGCGCCGGCTGCCGCGTCACCGTGCTGGACAATTTCCGCAACGGTCGCGAAGAAAACCTGCGGGCGGCGCTCCGCACCGGCCGCGTGACTGTGGTGCGCGGCGACATTGTCGATCCGCGGATCTGCGACGCTGCCGTGCCGGGGCATCCCGTCGTTCTTCACCTCGCCTGCCTCGGCGTCCGGCACTCGTTGCACAACCCGCACGAGAACCACCAGGTCAACGCGCTCGGCACGCTCAACCTGCTCCAGTCCGCGCGTCGCGCCGGCGTCACCCGGTTCCTCTATGTCTCCACGAGCGAAGTGTACGGGCGGGCGGTGACGTTCCCGCTCACCGAGGAGGCCACGACGTGGCCCACGACGGTCTATGGGGCGTCGAAGCTCGCGGGTGAACACTATGCGGCGGCGTTTCACACCTGCCATGGCCTGCCGGTGGTGCGCGTGCGGCCCTTCAACAACTACGGCCCGCGGGCGCACTTCGAAGGCGATTCCGGCGAGGTCATCCCGCGCTTCCTGCTGCGGGCGCTCGCCGGCCAGCCGCCGGTCATTTTTGGCGACGGCTCGCACACGCGTGATTTCCTCTTCGTGCAGGACTGTGCCGAGGCCCTGGTGCGCATCGCCGAGTGCGATGCGCTGGTGGGCGGCCTGGTCAACCTCGGCTACGGCGAAGAGGTGCGCATCGACGCGCTCGCGCGCCTCGTGCTCGAGGCCGTCGGCCGCAGCGATCTCAAACCGGTGCACGAAGCCGGCCGCCCCGGCGACGTGCCGCGCCTGTGGGTCAATGCCACGAAGCTACTGCAGACCACCGGCTGGCGGCCGCGCATCCCCCTTGCGTCAGGCCTTGCTGGCACGCTTGAGTATTATCGTGCGCTCTATGCGGCCAATCCGCACTGTCTCGAACAGATGCAGACGCGCAACTGGGAGGTTTGATCCGTGATACCACTCGCCAAACCGGAAATGGGCGACGAGGAGATCGCCCTCGTGGCGGAGACCATCCGCAGCGGCTGGATTACCCAGGGGCCGCGCGTGGCCGAGTTCGAGGCCGCGCTGGCGGCGCGCGTGGGAGCCACGCATGCGGTGGCCACGGCCAATTGCACCACGGCGCTGCACCTCGCGTTGCTCGCCGCCGGGGTCGGCCCGGGGGACGAGGTCGTCGTCAGCCCGCACAGCTTCATCGCCTCGGCCAATGCCATCCTCCACGACGGCGCCTCGCCCGTGTTCGTGGACATCCGCGCCGATACGCTCAACATGGATGAGCAGGCGGTCGAGAGCGCCGTGACCCCGTGCACCAAGGCCATCCTCGCCATCCATCAGATCGGCCGGCCGGCGGAGCTCACCACCCTCGCGGAGACCGCCCGGCGCCATCATCTCACCCTGATTGAGGACGCCGCCTGCGCCATCGGCAGCGAATACCGCGGACGGCCCATCGGCTGCAACGACTGGTCGCCGCTCGTGTGCTTCAGCTTCCATCCGCGCAAGGTGCTCAGCACCGGCGATGGCGGTATGATCACGACCAACGACGCGCAGCTCGCCCGGCGTCTGCGCCTGCTGCGCCAGCACGGCATGTCCGTCAACGACCTTGAGCGCCACAAGGCGCGCACCATCGTCACCGAGGAATACCCCATTCTCGGCTACAACTACCGCCTGACGGATGTGCAGGCTTCCATCGGCCTGGGCCAGCTCCGCCGCCTCGATGCGCTCCTTGCGCGCCGCCGTGCGATCGCTGCGCGCTACGACGCCGCGCTGGCCGGCGCACCCGGTGTGCAACTCTTCCGCGAACCCCCGCACTGCCGCTGGAACCAGCAGACCTACCTCGTCCGCCTGCCCGGCGTGACCGCGGCGCGGCGGGACGCATTCATGCAGGCACTGCTCGACGCCGGAATCGCCTCGCGCCGCGGCGTCATGTCGATCCACCGCGAGGCCTGCTACATCGAACGGTTTGGACGGCAATCGTTCCCCGAGAGCGAGGCTGCAAGCGACCAGTGCGTCTGTTTGCCCCTTTACACGCAGATGACGGATGTTGAAATCAACCAGGTCGTGGCCGCCGTGCGCCAGCACGCACCGCGCGCCTGACGCCGCGCATGGAACCCCCCGCCGCCAAGCCCCTGCCGCCCAACCCCTACAACCCGTTCGCCTGGATCGCGGGCAACCCCGAGATCGGCGAGGGCACGTGGATCGGCGCCTTCACCCTCATCGACGGACTCGGCGGATTGAAGATCGGGCGGGGCTGCAACATCAGCTCGGGGGCGCAGATCATCTCCCATTCGACCGCGCGGCGTTGTGTGACAGAGCGCCGTCACCCGGAGGTTGACCACAAACCCACCGAGGTCGGTGATTTTGTCTTCGTCGGAGCCAACGCGGTCATTCTCATGGGCGCGAAGGTGGGCGACCATTCCATCATCGCGGCGGGCGCCGTGGTGCTGGAGGACACGGTGATTCCGTCCTACTCGCTCGTCGCGGGCGTGCCTGCGCGCATCGTCCGCGACCTTCGCGCCGAAATCGAAACCTGGAGCCAGAAGGGCCATGCACCTTAAACCGCTGCTGTCGGTCGTTGTCGCCGCCTTCAACGAGGAGGGCAACCTGCCGCGACTCCATGAGCGCGTGGTTGCCCTCGACTGGGCGGGGCTCGGCGTCGACCTCGAACTGGTGTTCGTGGACGATCACTCGCGCGACCGCACGCCGGCCATCCTGCGCGAACTGGCCGCGCGCGATCCGCGGGTCAAGGTGCTGCGTTTTTCAAAGAATTTCGGCAGCCACAAGGCGTTCACGGCCGGACTTGAGCATTGCACGGGCGATGCCGCGGTGATCCTTGCCGCCGACCTGCAGGATCCGCCGGAGACGATTCCGCAGCTGCTCGAGAAGTGGCGGGCGGGCGCCAAGGTCGTTTGGGCGGTGCGCGACGTTCGCGAAGGTGAATCCTGGCTCAACCAGGCGCTTTCCCGCGCCTATTATTTCCTCATGCGCCGCTTCGCCGAGGTGCAGCCGGCCCCCACGGGCGCCGACTTTCTGCTGGTGGACCGGCAGGTGCTCGACGTGCTGAAGGGCTCGCCGGAGAAACACACCTCGCTGCTGGCCCTCATCCAATGGCTGGGCTTCGCACAGGACCACATCACCTACATCAAGGCCGCGCGGCACAGCGGCCGCTCGAAATGGACGCTGCGCAAGAAACTGAAGCTGTCGATCGATTCGTTCGTAAGCTTCTCCTATTTTCCGATCCGGCTGATGTCGTCCTGCGGATTCCTCTTCGCGCTCACCGGTTTCCTCTATGCGATCGTGGTGGCGGTCCGGGCGCTGGCGTTCGGTAGCCCGGCGCAGGGCTGGCCGGCGTTGATGTGCGCCGTCCTCATCACCTCCGGGGTGCAGCTCATCATGCTTGGCGTGCTGGGCGAGTATCTCTGGCGCACCTTCGACGAGACTCGCGGCCGTCCGCGCTATATCATCGAGGAGAAAATCAACGTCTAGACGCATCGTGGCAGACACCAGAACAGGCAGGATGTTAGCCCGATTGGGACAATGTTGGCATAGCGCGACGGCTTGGCTTGATGCGAAGGAACGAAACGGGAAGTTCAGCCTGGCGCTATTGATCGGCGATGCCGGTCTGGTCACGTGGCTCGCCCTGGCCCAGAAGGCGTTCACGGATCACCTGCCGACCACATGGTTTCAGGTGGCCCTCCCTGCTGCGCTCACCGCGCTTCTGGCGTGGATCTTGCGTTGGCATGATTTCCGCGAGGGACGGATTCTCCGCCTGGCAACCAAAGGACTGGGCGTAGCGTTGGCGACAGGAGTGGGGCTCGTGGTCCTGAGCGCCGCGGGAGGGGTCCGCTCCACCACCGGGGCTCAACTATGGTTGGCCGGGGCGGCGGGCGTACTGCTGTTTGTGATGCGGGTCGTCTATTTTGCGGCCCGGGCGACCTGGCCGGGACAGAGACTGGAAATGCTGCGCTGGCTTGCTCTGGCTGCGGCGATGACGGCTTTGTTTTGGCCCTATTTCACCGCCGATTCCATGGGTTCCGGCGATGCCTATTGGTATACCCTGATGCTGGCCGATTTCGTCGCTCAATTGAGGGCAGGGGTCTTTCCCGTGTGGGTAGGTCAGAGTGTTTACGCCTTCAATGGCACGGTCTCGCCCCTCCGCCTCGCTCCTTGGTTCCAGCACGTTGGAGGGCTCCTCGACTTTATCACTTGGCATGCCCTCAGTCTGGTCGCGCTAAAGAACGCCACGCTGGTGGTGAATGCCATGGTGGGGGCCTTTGCGACATATGGCTGCCTGCGGTCGATCCTGGCAACCCGTCCCACCATCGCTGCCATATTGGCCTGGCTGTGGCTCGCCAGCCCAGGCGTGCTCGCCCCATTGATGTGCGGCGACCAATACATGACTTTCATGACCCTGCCCTTCGTTCCGCTGGCCCTCTACGGCTGCTGGCGTGCATGGAACCAAGGGGATCGCATGGCCGGCATCTGCCTCGCCGCCGGGCTGGCGGGTTTGTGGCTGAGCCATTCCCCCATCGCCCTGTGGCTGAGTCTGCTTTCCGCCCTGCAATACCTGGCACTTATTCTCGTCCGTCGTTCATGGCGCTCGGAACTGCTCCGGGTTGCGAGCATGGCGATTATCTTCATTGTCCTGGGTTCGCTGCCGTTTGTCTCCGTGCTGTCGCTGGATAATCTCATCAGAGTGCAAACGTACGTGGGGAGCGTCGTTCAGGAGATCGCCCGGGCCTTCCCGGCCAATTTTCTCCCCATTGATTTGCACACCGACATCATCTTCGCCTATCAGCTCGGTTATACCGCAGCCGCCGCCGGCCTGCTGGCGTTGCTCCTTTCCCTGTGGATCCGTCCGAAAGGAGCGACCGCCTTCGCCGCGTCGGTCGTTTTCCTCGGCCCATTTACCCTCCCCGTGCCATGGCTCAACGCCAAGCTCTGGGCGTCGCTGCCATGGTGGTTCGTCACGATCAACAACGTCTGGCCCATGCAGCGGCTGTTTCTGGTCTGGAGCAGCGTGATCTTCTTCGGATTGGCGATTGTCATCTCTGATTCGCGCATCGCACGTCGCACATGGTGCGTGTGGCTTTTGGGCCTGTTCCTGATCGCCGGCTGCGGTTGGTCATGGCATGAGGCTGGCAAGCTCGATTCCCAGGTGGTGCGCTCCCGGTTGCCGCCCAAAAGCGAGGCGGGCATGTTGGCGCCCCAAAACGTGATGCTCACCCGGTATTGCTACTCCATCTTTGAATGGACCCCGGCCTACGTCAATCACGGCTACATGGACCCGGTCTTGGAAAACCGCTTGGTAGATCCGCAAACAGGATCCGTGCTGATGGCCAACGCCGATGCCGCCGCGCCGCTGCTGGCCACCAACACCAAGGGTTGGTTCACAAGGGTCTCGCATCCGCGTCTGATGCAATCGGGCCTGTTCGCCGCCAGCCAAATCGGCGACACGCGCATTTACGCTTTGACCCCCGAACTCGAACTGGCGCCGGGAAAGCACTATGTCTTGCGTTTCGAATTCGTTCGTCCCGACGAGACCGGCGTCCTCCAGATTCTTCACGACCGGTTGTTTCGTGAATACCTTCTGCCTGACGCCGGTGCCGGGCTGGGAAGGCGCGGACCCTCCTTGACGTTCGGCAGCGAACCCCAATGCAGCAAAATCTTGCCCCTGCAGTTCGATGGGCCGGATCGCATCACCCCAACCCTGCAATTTGTTGCCCCCCAGCCTGGGCAGACCTCGTTCCCCTTTGCGCGCTACTGGTTGTACACTTATGATCCCAGCGAATTGCCGGTGGCGGTCGAATCGTGGATTCCCTACAGGGTCCGGGTGCACACCGCGGTTTCCGCCTGGCTGGAGACACCGCGGATATGGCAGCCGCAATGGCATGCGACCGTCAACGGGCGCGCGGTAACGGTGCAGCGGACGCCCCAGAACCTTGCGGCAATTCCCGTTGGGCCGGGCGACAGTGAGGTCATCCTTAAATATCAGCCGCCGTTCCTTCTGAGTCTGAGCTATGGCGTTTGTCTCGCTGGATGGGGCATCTTGCTGGCAGCAGGATGGATTGCCGTGTGTCGGGTCGCCCCCCATTTTGCCGGTGCTCGTTAACGAGCACCGGCAGGAAGACCGGATGTCACCCTGGCTAGACGTTGGAGGATTTCCTGGGCTGCCAGTGGTTTAACCTGGTCAATGCGGCCAGAAAACACTTTGCCCGTGACCGTGATGCCAATGAAATTGGCTCCGTAATTGATGTCATCGAGCTGCGACGCGAAGGCGGGGCGCTGCCCTTGCAGCACCGGGCGTCCATCGAGTTCCACATACACGGTCTCCAGCAGGGACCTGAAATCGGGGTGAATGGAATAGAAATCAGAGTATGCTGGCGGGAAAAGGGAACCCACCGAAACCACCAAGGAATGCTCAGATCCGGCTGCCGCCTCGAAGGGCTCAGAAAGAAGCAGATGCCGTTCTCCCCAATGATCGAGGCCCAGTTGGAGGCGGCCGTCGACCTCGCGACGCAGGAAAAGTGAATCACCCGCACCTGTTTGCCCCGTGGTCAGCAAGGGTTCGGACGCCCCCGGCGCCAGGTCGGGGAATCGCACCTTCATGGTCACCGGGCCGGAATACCCCTGCCATTCGGGACTGGGTGTTCCCGGTCGTTTTAGGAACAAGTCGAGGACTTGGGCACGGATGTCGGCCATCGGCATGACCTCCACGGAGAGGACTTGGGCGCTGAACGTGGGACCGCATGTGGTACCGCCAATAAGATTGGCACCAAAAGTGATCTGCCGGGGTGTGCACGGGTAAAATGCCGCCGGAAGAGCAAAAACCTCCCGACCATCAAATGTTACCCACAAGAAATTGCGCACCAGGAGCATGGCGGGGTAGGCGTCATAAAACGATCCGTCCTGCGGCAGCAGCGCTCCCAAGCTGAGCATGATTTCATGCTCAGCACCCTGATCGAACTCGATGGGCGCAGAGAACAGTCCCTCGCTCCCCCAATGATCAAAACCGAAGCGGATCAGACCTGGGGTCTTATATAGGACATACAGGAAGTCTCCCCGGCCATTCACACCCGATACGATGATGGGCTCTCTGTCGTTGAGCGGATGATCGGCGAATCGCAGCTTGAGCCGGATCGGGCCTGGAAATCCCTGCCAAGTATTCTCCCGCAGCTCGTCCATGCTGACCATTTTCAGACTGCCCGTCAGCACCTCGGACGGATCAACCGGATTCAGCCCAAGAACGTCGCCGGTGAAGTAAGCGCCGGCTGCAGGGCTGCCGACGATGTTGGCGGCGAAAGCAACACCCTCGGCCGGCCCGTCAAAGGGGCGATTTACCCACAAGCCGGTTTGGCCGTTGACCGCCGCATAAGCGATCTCTCGCAAGCGTCGGTTACTCGGATTGTCAAGGTAGTCCTGACTGTCTGCGGGAGGCATCATCGAACCAAGCGACAGGAGGAACGTGGCCACATGTCCCTGGGGAACGGACAATGGTGCCGACAACACCACCCCTTCAGCAGAACGATCAAAGCCCAAACGAATACGCCCATCCGTATCCCGCACCCAGAAGATGAGGTCGCCTTTCCCCGGCCGGCCGACAGCCAATAATGGCTGCGCCTCACCCACCGGCACATCAGGGAGCGCAACACTCATCCGCACCGGTCCCATGGCACCTTGCCAAAGGCGAGGGCGTCGCGCCGCCACGGCTGGTCCCATGAGCGGGCCGATCCGTCCCACCACCTCATCCAGCCCCGCGCGCGCCAGCCGCGTGATTGAGCCGAGAAACGCGGGATCCGCCGTGCTTCCCTTGATGAAATTGATGCCAAACGTGATCGTTTCCGGACTGACGGTGTGGTAGGGCACCCGTCTTGAGACGATGGTTTTTCCATCAAGGACCACCAAAAGATAATCGCGCAACTGCGCCAGTTCAGGCGGCCCCACCTGAGTCGCATTTTCGGCGGGATAAAGCGACCCCATGCTCACCAAAAGTTCATGCGGCCGGGTGGCATCAACGTGGAGGGGCTCGGTGGTAAAACTACGCCCGCCCCAATCGTCGTAACCGAAACGGATCTGACCGGCGGCCTCCGGGATGACGTAAAGAAAATCGCCAACGAACGGCCTGCCGCTGGTCACGATCGGTTGACCCTGTCCCTCTGGGGTCTGCGGAAACGACAGCGTCATACGCACGGGCCCCGGATAGTCGCCCCACAGTGCATTACCGCGAGACAGCGAAATTGCGTTTCCCGTTTCCGTGTCCGTGAGACGGACCACCCGCATGGATATGTCATGCGTATTCAGATCACGCCGTTGTTGCCGGGTGTATCCCTCATATTGATAGGGGAGGAACTGCAGGGGATGCCGGCGGCGCAGCACTACTACATGCGGCGGGGGTATGGCGTGCAGATCGGCTCCCCACAGGCGTGCGTCAAACACCACGCGATAGACGCCGAGTTCTTGGCGTTGCTGTTGGAAAACGACTTTCGCCGCCAGCCGGCGAAAGTCGTCGGGAAACACCTGCCGTAACGGTCCGGAGAAATTCCAGGCCGCAATACCCACGACCGCCATCATGCCGCCAGCCATCACACGCCGGGAGATGAGCCGGAGCTCGGCCAGCCGCTCAACGGCATAAGCGGTGGCAAGGCAAAGGAACGGCACCAGTTCGCGCACGAGTCGCCCGTAGACGACAAACTTGGTCACCACGTCGGACAACAGCACCAGGCCGCCGGCCAAGAGTGCCGCTCCGCCCAGCCACCATGTTGCCCGGCACAACCGCCGTTCACGCACCAACAATATGAGAGCGATGACGCTTCCCCCGAACCAAAAAAGAGACATTCCCCCCTCGGTTTGCCAAAAATATTCCACGATCAATCGATAACCGAGATGGAAGTCTCCCTGAATAATGGTGGCGGCATTATGCCGAAACTCCGCCGTCAGATCATGCCCGGCGATCCGGCCCAAGATGAGGAAGAGCGCCAGAGGTAAAACCAAACCCGCCCCGGCCAGTCCGGCCCGGGCAAAGATCCGGCGCCAGCCGCCCTCACCGAGCAGCACGTGCAAAACCAGCACGCATCCGCCCAGCAGCCAATAGCCATTGTAGGTCAGGAAACCTGTCCCCGCCGCCACCCCGGCCAGCAGGGAATTCCGCCACGAACCAGGCCCCAGCGCGTATCGCAAGGCCACCAGCATGCAGCACAGAGAGATGTCGTAAGGGAAGAAATGGCGGGAATAAAAGAAGAGGCTGTTGGCACACGCCGCGAGGAAGGCTGCGAGCAGCGCCTCGCGCTCACCGGCACCGGCGCAGCGCGCCACCCGCCACACCAGGTAGATTGCGAGCACGGAAAACAGACTGAAATAGCAGGCAACAATATGTGGATTGGGTCCAAAAAAATGTTCCCATAATGCCGCGGGCAGCCCAAACCAGCAAAACAGGAGGTGGTCGGCATGGCCGAGAAGATCCTCTGCCGCCGGTCGCCATTCGCCCCGCGCCAGGTGGTAGACCGCATATTGGGAAGATTCATAGCGGCTTTCATCGGGCCAGAAATACTGCCCGCCTCCGAACGCCAGATATACGCGCAGCACGCAGGATAGAAGCAGGATGACCGTCAGTAGCCGGGTGGTTCGCATCAGCGGATGGCCTCAAAACAACAAGAAGCGCAGGGGGGTGGTGTCAATGTCATGCTCATACACCGCCCCCACTGGGCGCTCGCAGTTCTGGACCAGCCCGACGACTCACAAGAAGGCCGCATCCCGCGGTAAGCCCTCTTCACGGGCTCCTCGAATGCACACCCGTGAATATTCTTTGCTGCAGGATGACAAACGTGACGATCATTTGCGCGGCGTTGGCCGCCGCGGCGGCCAGCCCGCCCGCGAGGGGAGTCCAGACGCTCAAGGCCGTGAAGACTGTCCACTGGATGATAAACGTCACTCCCACCATGACGAGATACTCTGCGATCTGCTGCGCCATGTCCGTGCGTTCACAGCCGAAAGTCCACCATTTGTTGAGGGAGAAATGGAGCGCCAGCGGCGTTAGGGTCTCGAGAGTGATCCATGTCCGTCGAGAAAACCATCAACCAGCAGGCTATAATAGTCCTCTTGCCGATTTCCCCAACCTACCCGACCACCACCAAGTGTCACTGTCAGCCAATAAAGCCATCCCAAGGTCGCAATTAAGACGCAGACCAGTCCGTGCTCCAGCCAGACGATGATGCGTGATCGGGCTCCGGAATGCTGCTCGACGGCCTGCCCTGACATGTCGTTCAAAGCCACGAGATGCACGCCAACCAACCAGCATTGGCAATCAATGAAAATGGCCGCGCCTCACCCTTTGATCACGGGGCGCCCGCGCCGGAAGACGCGATAGTTAAGCAGCAGGAACACCACCAGGGTGGACGGAGGCAGCGCCACGACTGCGGACCACATGACGCTCAAGCCAATTACGCTGAGACACAGGCTGAAGAGGGTGAGATTGATCAGGTAGCTCAGCCCCGCCGTCATGAGGTACTCGCCCAGCTGCTGCGCCGTGTCGCGGCGCTCGCTGGGCAGCGCCCAAAAACGGTTCAATGAGTAGTGCGTTGCAGTCGAAAGCACGAAGGATAAGGTGAAGGCCAGATTCGGACCCAATCCCTGCTTGAAAAGGGTCAGACTCGACAATTGCACGACGGCCGCGAGCCCGCCGACCACCAGGAAGCGCGAAAACCTCCCTTGCGTTTCGCGAGTGGGAAGTATCGGTTTCATCATCGCCCAATCCGAATGAGCAAAGCCTCGCCACCGCAACTTCAATTCGCCCAGATCGGCTGCGGTATGATCGGGCGCAAGCGCGCCGCCGCCTGGACCGCCCTCAAACTTGGATGAAATCGAACGCTCGCACTCCCAAGAACACCATGGGAGTTGTTGCTTGGTCCCAGCTGGGCCTGCTGGGCGCGGCGCTGGCCTTGCGGATCATCCTCGCCTGCCACGGCGGCCAGCAATTCTGGCCGGACGAAGGCCGGTTCGAAACCGCCCGTCAGGCCGCCCGCTGGTTCCTGGCGGGACAATTCCGGTCCGGCTCGGAAGTCCTGTTCGCCCACGCCGATCATCTCGCATTCAAAATCCTCGCTGTCATCCCGGCCCTTGTCGAACAGGCGGCTTATGCCCCGCTCTGGGTGCCGGCTTTGTTTTTTGCCGCGGCCTCGGCCTGGGTAATCTGGCTGGTCGGCCGCGTGGCGCGGGCCGCCGGCGCCGACGACATCGAATGTCTCCTGGCCACCCTCCTTTCCGCCAGCACCAACGCGCTGTTTTATTACGCGCGCAGCTTTTTTCCCTACGATCTCTCCCTGGGCTTTTTCCTCACGAGCCTGCTCTGCGCCCTGCCCTCGGCTCCGCGTTTTCGGCGATCGCTGGCGGTCGGGCTTTGGGCCGGCTTGGGTTTCGTCACCTACAACGGCTATTGGACGCTGGCGGTGCTGGTCGTCGCCCTGCACACCCTGTCGCCGCCCCACTCCTGGAGATCCATGCTCGCCCACGCCGGTGGCGCGATGGTGGGACTGGCGCTGCCGGTCGCGGCGCTCCTGCTGGCGGGCGGCCTGCTCGGCTTCAACCTGGTCGCGTCGTTCCGGCGTTTCGCCGGCACCGTGACTGAGGGCAACTTCGGCGTCGCTTGGCGCTTTGTCGGTGAGTACTTTTGGGCAGCGGAGCATGGCCTCGCCCTCGTGTGGGGCGCGGCGGTCGCCGCAGCTTTGGTGGCATGGGTGGCACGCCGCGCTCCAACCCGCACCCAGCTCTGGCTGGCCGCCTCGCTACTGCTCTACGCGATCCTCGTGGTACCTTCCGACGTTGTACTGCGCTTCACCGTGACCGCCCGTCACGTCCGGGTTCTGGCGCCGTTCCTTTGTCTGCTGCTTGCATCCCTGCTGGCTGAGCTGTGGCGCTCGGGACGGAAAGGACGCATCGCCGTCGTCTCAATCAGCGGCGCCGTCGTCCTTCAGGCCGCCTTCAATTTCTCGACACCCCTCCGGCAGATCTACCCTCCCGAGTTCTACCGTTTGGCCGTCGAGGTCATCCGCCGGGCACTTCACAGCGACGCCGTTCCCTACGGCATCCTCAACTGCTATTTCCTCCACAACCCGGACTGGGCCGTCCCCACCCCGGTGACGGATGAGGTGGTTTTTCAGCGGCCGCATCCATTCGCTTTCACTCCCTTTCTTTTCGAAGGCTATAATGAGGCGAGCCGCGCGGCCTTTCTGCGCCGCAACCTGTCCATGCGCGTCGTCCGCGTGACCGCCCACGGCCCTTCTGCGTCCGGCTATCCCGGCGTCGTCCGGATGACGCTGCGTTTACCTGATTTCCCCAACAGCCAGCCGGAGCCGCTGGTGACGACCGGGGCTTCCGGCCGGGGGGACGTGTTGTTTCTGCGTCCTGAAGGTGGTGATCAGGTTCGCCTGGGGCTCGATCACTGGGGCAGTCCGCCCATCGTATCCGAACCGTTGCGCTTCGACCGCGCTCAACCCCATGTTCTGGTCATCGCCATGGGCTCACTCCTTCCTCCGGCCAAAGATCCCTTTTTTCACTGGCGCCCGGACTGGGGGGCACTCAAGCACCGGCTATTTGTGTCCTGCGACGGCCGGACGGTGCTGGACGTGCCCGCCGCGTTCCATGAGGTCGAACCATCAACCATCACCTTCGGCCTGAACCTCATTGGCGCATCCACCGCCATTCCCGCCCTGAGCGCAACGATCGTTTCTTTCGCCCGGCTCTCCCCCACCACGATCCTGCCTCCGGTTGCCGGCGAGCCAGCGGCCGCCGGTTTTCCCGGCGTCATCCGGATGACGTTACGCTTCCGCGACTCCTACACTGGCTGGCCAGAGCCGTTGGTGTCCAGCGGGGTGACCGCCCGGGGCGACGTGTTGTTCCTGCGTTACGAAGATCCCGGACATATCCGCATCGGGCTCGATCACTGGGGTGGTCCACCGATCGTATCCGCGCCGTTGCCGATTGATTGCGCGCAGCCGCACGTGTTTGTCATCGCCATGGGATCACTCTTTCCTCCGGAGAACGATCCATTCTACCAACAGCACCCGGAGTGGCGCATTTTCAAACACCACCTGTATGTGACCTGCGACGGCCGCGCGGTGCTGGATACTCCTGCCGTGTTCCACGACGCCACCCCAGCCACGATCACCTTCGGCCTGAACCTTATCGGCGCGTCGACCGCCATCAGGGAATTGACAGCCGACGTCTCCGATTTCGGATATCTGCAACCGAGTGCGGTCCGACCGCAACTCGGGCAAACCGGACCGCTGCCGGACTCGACAATCGCCCGCCCGTCGTCCCAAGCTCGTTAACCGCATGTCTGCACCCACCTCCCCCGGATCCAGCCTCGCCATCGTCGGTTGCGGCCTCATCGGCAAAAAACGGGCTGCGGCGCTTAGTTCAGCCCGGCTGCTGTACGCCTGCGATCTGGACGCGGACCGTGCCGCCGCGCTGGCGCAAACCGTTGCCGGCTGCCGGGCGGTCAGTGATTACAATATCCCGCTGCGCGATCCAGCGGTGGACGCGGTCATCGTCGCCACGCTCAACGCCTCGCTTGCGCCGATCAGCCTTGCCGCCGTCCGCGCCGGCAAGCACGTGCTCGTGGAGAAACCCGGCGCGCTGAACGCGGCGCAACTGCGCGAGGTGCAGGCTGCCGCCGCCCAAACGGGCGTCCGCGTCCGCCTCGGCTACAACCACCGTTTCCACCCGGCGCTCCGGCAGGCGCGCGAATTGATCGACGCCGGAGCCGCCGGCCCGCTCATGTTCCTGCGCGGCCGCTACGGCCACGGCGGGCGCAAGGGCTACGACCGCGAGTGGCGCGCCGATCCCAAGCTTTCCGGCGGCGGCGAACTCATCGACCAAGGCGTGCACCTCATCGATCTGGCCGGTTGGTTTCTCGGCGACTTCACCAAGGTCGAAGGCCACTGCGCCACGTATTTCTGGAACATGCCGGTCGACGACAACGCCTTCCTCGGTCTGCGCACCGCCACCGGCCGGACCGCATGGCTGCACGTGAGCTGCACTGAATGGAAGAACCTCTTCTCCCTCGAGATCTATGGCCGCGACGCGAAGATCGCCATCGACGGCCTCGGCGGAAGCTACGGCGCCGAACGCCTGACCTTTTACAAGATGCTGCCGCAAATGGGGCCACCGGAGACGAAGGTCTGGGAATACCCGGCTGGCGACGACTCCTGGACGCGCGAGACCAACGCCTTCATCGACGACATCGTCCTTGGACGCGAACCCTCGCCCGGCTTGCGCGAAGGCATCCGCACGCTCGAAATTGTGGAGACCATCTACCACCAGTGCGGCTATCCCAAAGCATGACGTGCATCGCCACGACTGCGCTTTCCCCTTCCCCTGCGCCCGCTTTTCCGCTTTTCCTCACCCATGATCATCACCCGCTCTCCTCTGCGCGTCTCCCTTGGCGGCGGCGGCACCGACCTGCCTTCCTACTATCAGGAATACGGGGGTTTCATCGTCGCGGCGGCGGTCGACAAATACGTCTACATCACCCAGCACCGCACGTTTCAGGAGGAGATCATCGTCAAGTATTCCAAGCTCGAGCGCGTCTCGGCCGTTGACCAGATCGAACATCCGATTGTGCGCGAGGCGTTGAAGCTCGTGGGTATCACCGATCCCCACCTCGAGCTTACTTCCATGGCGGACATCCCGGGTGGCACCGGCCTCGGCTCCTCCGGCAGTTTCACCACGGCGCTGCTCAAGGCGCTGCACGCTTACAAGAAGAATCTGCTTTCACCCGCCGAACTGGCGGAGCAGGCCTGCGACATCGAGATCAAGCGGCTGGGCGAACCCATCGGCAAACAGGACCAGTATATCGCCGCCATCGGCGGCATCACCGCCTTCACGTTCCGCCAGGACGGCCGCGTGGAGTTCCGCCCCGTGCGCCTCTCCGAGGAGACGCTTTTCAACCTCGAGGACAATCTGCTGCTGTTCTTCACCGGCTACTCCCGCTCGGCCTCGGCGATTCTCAAGGATCAGAACGACAAAAGCAAAAAGCAGGACCCGGCGATGCTCGACAACCTCCACTTCACGAAGGAACTCGGCTACAAGTCGCTCGACGCGCTGGAAGCCGGCAACCTCGAGGAGTTCGCGCGTCTCATGGACGTGCACTGGCAGCGCAAGAAGGCCCGCTCCTCCGGCATGAGCAACCCGCGCATCAACGAGTGGTATGATTACGCCATGGCCCATGGCGCGCTCGGGGGAAAACTCATCGGGGCCGGCGGCGGCGGCTTCCTGATGTTCTACGCGGCCGACAAGGCGCGGCTGCGCCACGCCATGCGCGAGAAGAGCCTGCAGGAGGTGCGCTTCCGCTTCGACTTCGAAGGCACCAAGGTCGTCACGCAAAATTAGGATGCTGCCCGCCAAGCCCACCCCACACGGGACCGTTGGTTTTCTTTTCGGCGTGTCCACGGGATCTCCATGACTCCTTCCGCTCTCCCCGTAGCCATCCTGGCCGGCGGCCTGGCCAGTCGCCTGCGGCCGATCACCGAGAAGATGCCGAAGCTGCTGGTCGAGGTCGCGGGCGAACCGTTCTTCTCGCACCAGCTCCGCCTGTTGAAAAACGCCGGCCTCCGGCGGATCGTGCTCTGTGTGGGCCACCTGGGCGAGATGATCGTCGCCCGCTACGGCGACGGCGCCAAGTGGGGCGTGCACATCGATTACTCGTTCGACGGTCCCAAACTTCTGGGCACCGGCGGCGCGCTCATCCGCGCCCTGCCGCTGCTCGGTGACGCGTTTTACGTTCTTTACGGCGACTCTTATCTGCCCATCGATTACCTCGAGGTGGGCCGCACCTTCCTCGCCTCGGGCCAGCTAGGTTTGATGACCATCTACGAAAACCACGAGCGCTACGACACCAGCAACGTCTGGTTCGCCGAAGGAAAGATCAAGGTCTACGACAAGAAGAACAAGGTGCCGCAGATGCGGCATATCGACTACGGACTCGGCCTGCTCCACGCCCGGGCCCTGGACGGCTGGCCCCGCGATGAAATCGTGGATCTGGCTGCTGTCTATGGCCGCCTCGTCGCACAAAATGAGCTCGCCGGCTATGAGGTGAAGCAGCGCTTCTACGAGATCGGCTCCCCGGCGGGCCTGCGGGAACTCGGCGAACTCCTTCGCGCCGGCACTCTTGACGGTTGAGAGTTTCTAGCCTCTTTACCTCAACCCCCATCCGCCCCACCCTACCTCCATGTCTTACGCCATCCAGCATCTCAAAGAAACCGCGGACATCGTCTCCAAGATCAACCCCGCTGACTGCGAGAAGTGCGTCGCCGAGCTGCGCGGCGTGCGCGAGCGCGGCGGCCGCCTCTTCATTCTTGGCGTCGGCGGCAGCGCTGCCAACGCCTCGCACGCCGTGAATGACTTCCGGAAGATCGCCGGCCTCGAGTGCTATGCGCCCACCGACAACGTCTCCGAACTCACCGCCCGCACCAACGACGATGGGTGGGCCAGCGTGTTCGTGGAATGGCTGCGCGGCAGCCGCTTCAATGCGAAGGACGCGCTGCTCATCCTGTCCGTCGGCGGCGGCAACCTCGAAAAGAACGTCTCGCCCAACCTGGTCGCGGCCTTGCAGCTCGCCAAGCAGGTCGGCGCGCGCGTCATCGGCCTCGTGGGCAAGGACGGCGGCTACACGGCAAAGGTCGCCGATGCCTGCGTCATCGTGCCCACGGTGAACCCCGGCAATGTCACGCCGCACTCCGAGGCCTTTCAGGCCGTGCTCTGGCACCTCTTCGTTTCGCATCCCGACCTCAAGGTGAACCAGACGAAGTGGGAAAGCGTCACTATTCCCAAACCGTAAGCAGATCCCCGCTGTCACCTCCGATGCCGCTCCTCCGTCCGGCGGTTTTTCTTGATCGCGATGGCACGCTCAACGCGGCGGTCGTGCGCGCCGGCAAGCCCTATCCTCCCGCCACCGTCGCGGAGTTCACCCTTCTGCCGGGTGTCGCCGAGGGCTGCGCCCGGCTGAAATCCGCCGGTTATGCGCTGGTCGTCGCCACCAACCAGCCCGATGTCGGCCGCGGCACGCAGTCCCGCGCCGCCGTTGAGGCGATCCACGCCAAGCTGTGCGAACTCCTGCCCATCGACCGCGTGGAGGTGAGCTACGATCCCGGCGGTGAAAGTCCGCCCTCGGTTTTTCGCAAACCCGCGGCCGGCCTGCTGCTGCGCGCGGCCCGCGAACTCGGCCTCGATCTCGCCCGCTCCTGGATGGTCGGCGACCGCTGGCGCGATGTCGATTGCGGCAAAAACGCCGGCTGCCGCACCGTGTTCATCGATTGCGGCTACGCGGAGGAGCTGCGCGCGCCGCCTGATTTCATGGTCCGCAGCTTTGCCGAAGCGGTGGACATTATACTTGCGCATCGCTGAACCCTGCACTCACTACGCCCCAACATGATCTCCCTCAACACCCTCAAGATCCAAATCTACGCCGATGGAGCCGACAAGGCCGGTATCCTCGACCTCTACGCCAAGCCTTACATCAAGGGACTCACCACCAACCCCTCCCTGATGAAGAAGGCCGGCATCAAGGATTACGAGGCCTTCGCCAAGGACATCCTCCAGACCGTCACCGCCAAGCCCATTTCACTGGAGGTTTTCTCCGATGAATTTCCAGAGATGAAACGCCAGGCGCTCAAACTGGCCGGCTGGGGAAAAAACGTCTACGTCAAGATCCCCATCACCAATTCGCGCGGCGAGTCCTCCATCCCGCTGATCCGCGAACTGGCGGCGCAAAAGGTACAGCTCAACATCACCGCCATCCTGACGCTGGGCCAGGTGCGCGAGGTCGCGGCAGCGCTCAATCCCGCCGTTCCGTCCGTCGTCTCCGTCTTCGCCGGGCGCATTGCCGACACCGGGCGTGATCCCATGCCCCTCATGCGCGCCAGCCGCGCGCTGCTCGAGGGCCAGCCGAAGGCCGAGCTCCTCTGGGCCAGCGTGCGCGAGGTGCTCAACATCCTCCAGGCCGTGGAATGCGGCTGCCACATCGTCACGGTGCCGCACGACATCCTCGGCAAGGCCGCCAAGCTCCTCGGCATGGACCTCGGCGCGCTCTCGCTCGACACGGTGAAAATGTTCGCGAAGGACGCCGCCGACCTCGGCTACCGGCTCTGAGGTCCGCGCCGCCGCGGGCGATCGCTGCCACCGGCCGGGCGCAGAAAATAATCATTTACCTCTCCGGCAGACTTGCGCACTTTGGCAGGTCTGCCGTTTTTATTTCCGTCTATGCCGTTCCGGACACGCCTGCTGCCCGTCACGCTTGCCGCCATTTGCGCATGGTTGACCGCTTGTTCAGCCTCCAACCAGGCCGAGCGCCACGCCGCCGATGTTGCGGAGGCCGACCGGCTCTACCAACGGGCCAACGACTACGTCTCCCGTGTCGTGGAGGGCCAGTACTCCTACGCCTACATGCAGTTTTATTGGAAGCGCTCGCAGGCCAACATCGAGCGCATTCTCCGTTCGTACGGCGACACGCCCGTCGGTGCCCGGCTCAAGGCGGGCGAATTGAAACTCGGCCCGTTCGAACTCACCTACTTTAAGGACCGGGTGCTGCCCTATCTGGAAGTGAAACGGCTCGCCGCGTACGATGCAGTCAATTGCGCCATCTTTCTCTATAATTCCGATGAGATGCGTTGGGATGAGGTGCGCCTTGCCGCCTTCGCCCGCATCATCGAGGTCATGTCGCGCCAGAAGCGTTGGGCGGAGGCGCTGGATTTTCCGATCCTGGCGGAGCACCGGCCGCTGCTGCTGGGGAGCGTCTTTCGCGTCGCGGCACGCTTCAATCAGGAAAAGGTGGTCCAGGAACTGCTCGAGAACTCCACACCCGCCGAGAAGACCGTGCTCTTCCCCCTTCTCGGCGAGTCGCTCGCCATCCGTGGCGTGCCGCGCGAGGAGATCGCCGCCCTGCTGGACGAGCATCCCGAGGACGCAGTCAAACTGGCGATCCTTTCCGGCATGACCCAGCGGGAACTCAAGATCCAGCGCGCCGTGGCCTTGCGGATTCCGTTGAAGAATATCATCCTCCAGGGCGGCTCTCTCGAGCAACCCGACGTGCGGGACGACGTCGACGCCGTGGCCCACCAGTTTTTCCCCCAAGGAAATGCCGAGGCGTCCCGCCTGCTGGCCGAATATCGTGCAGCACTCGGTGACCTTGCCGCCGCGCGCCACATTGCCGGAGCCGCCAGCCTGCCGGACCTCACCGGGGTGTACCTCGCCTACCTCGATTACCTCGCCGCCTTTGAGAAATTCGACGAGCTGGCCTCCTTTGTGCCCCAGACGCACTTGACCGACGACCAGCGGCGCCAGTGCAATCTGAAGATCATTGAACTCCTCGCCCATGCCGGACGCCTGGTGGAGTCTGAACGGGCCCTGCAGGATTATATCAAAACCTACGCCGCCGGCTCCCCGGCCCAAGCCGACGCCGCCGTGCTCCAGTGGTTTCGCGGACGGATGCAGGCCACCGAGGAGAATCAGCTGGTCGTACGTGAACACACCTTCGCCGACCTACCGATCAAGGATCCTTGTGTGATGGTGCAAGCCATCATGGAATGGAGCCTCACCCCCAACCGCAGCATCCGTGGCCCGGCACCATGGGATTTGGTCGTCACCCGGTTTGCCGGCGGCTTTGAGCATTTGCCCGAGCCGAAGTCAAAGGAAGTGCAAAAGGCCGCGGCGGAATTAAAACCCTACTGAGGCCCTGTACTCTCCGCCTCCTTTCTCCCGCCGACGAGTGAACATTCTTTTCGTCAACTATGGCGATTTCACGGCCAGCAGCCTCAACCACATTGCTGGCTTTGCCAACACGCTGTGCGCGCGCGGCCATGCTTGCATCGTCGCCGTGCCCGGCGGCAAGGAGACCTTTGCCGCCGTCCGTGACCCGGTGTTCATTCCGGCCACCTACGCGGAGCTGCTCTACCGGCCTTCGTTCTTCCCTGACCGCCGCCCGGCCGACCTGATCCACGCGTGGACCCCGCGGGAAGGCGTGCGCAAGTTCGTGCTGGCCTACCAGAGCCGCGCCCGGGCGCGGCTGGTCGTCCATCTCGAGGACAACGAGGAATACGTGATCGAATCCTGGACCGGCCAGCCCCTGGGCGCTCTCCGGGAGCGGCTCGATGCCGAGATCATCGACGCCCTGCAGGCCGGCCTGCCCCATCCCGTCCGCCACCGCAATCTGCTGCGGCTGGCCGACGGCGTGACGGTGATCGTCGACGCCCTCCGGCGGTTCGTGCCCGCCGGCCCCCCGGTGCACATCCTGACTCCGGGGGTGGACTTCTCGCTCTATCAACCCCAGCCCCGCGACCTCGCGTTGTGCCGCGAACTCGGTTTGCGCGGATACGAAAAGGTCATTGTCTTCACCGGCAGCCGTACTTTCGCCAACGAACCCGAAATACGCGACCTTTATGCCGCCGTGCGCCTGCTCAACCAGCGCGGCCTGCCCACGCGCCTGGTGCGCACGGGCTTCACTTCGCCGGAGTTTCAGGCTGGTTTCGCCGCCGGTTTCAGGGACATCGTCATCGACCTCGGCTTCATCGAGAAGGCCCGGCTCCCCAAGCTGCTCGCGCTGGCCGATGCGCTGGTGCAGCCGGGGTGCGCGGGCGCCTTCAACGACTACCGTCTCCCCTCGAAGCTGCCCGAATTTCTCGCCATGGGCAAACCGGTCATCCTGCCGGCCACCAATCTGGCCGCACAAATGGAGGACGGGCGCGACGCCCTGTTCCTCAAGACCGGCACGCCGGAGGAGATCGCCGAGGCCTGCGCACGGGTTTTTGCCGACGCCGAGCTCGCGGAGCGGCTGGGGCGCGGGGCGCTGGCCTTCGCGCGGAAACACTTCGATCTGACCGCCAACACCAGCGGGCTGGCCGGATTCTACGACGCCGTCATCGCCGCCGCTCCGCGCATCGACTGGAGCGCCGCCGCCCCCACCCCGATGGGCGACGTCTTTCTCCTGGCCCGGCAACTTCACCACGAGATCACCGCACTCGGCGAAGCGCTCCCGCCCGAAGCCCGCGCTGCCTGGAACGAACTCACCCCTCTGGCCGACGACGTGGCCTTGCTCTGCCGGCAGCTGCAGGCTGATGCAGGCGAGTCCCCCGCCCGCGCGGCGATCGAACGGCTCGAGAAGGAGCGCGCGGAACGGGGCGAACTTCACCAAGTGCTCGATGCCATCCGCCGGCACGCCACCGACCTCGAACTTACCCGCGCCCGGCTCGAAGCCGAACTCGCCCAGTCCCATTACCAACTCGCCGAAACCCGCGCCCGGGCGCTGGCCTTGGGTGAAAATTCCATGCAGGAACTTACGCGCCTGCGCGATTGCCTGCGAGAATTCCTGCGCGAAACCGTCCGGCAAAAGGAGGACCGGATCTTCCAGCGGGAGGAGAAAATCCGCCAGATGCAGGCCACGGCCTCCTGGCGGATCACCGCGCCGCTGCGTTTCCTGCGACGCAAATTCGTTGATCCCTGGCACCGCAGGCCGACGGGGCCCACCGGCGTCGCCCACTACGACTTTCCCGTCCCGCCTGAGGTGCGATTCGACTTCCGACCGGCCGATTTTCGGCAGCAGGTTTCCGAGTTCCGTCTGAGCGTGGATTATCCCAACACGTGGAGTTTTCCGCCGCGCAGCCTGAACATTCGCGGCTGGTGCCTCTCCCTCGCCCATCGTCAGCTCAGGGCGGTGCGTGCCCTCATCGACGAACGCACCTACCCCGGCCTCTATGGACTCAAGCGCATGGATGTGCTGGCCATGCTGAAGGAGCATGCCCAGGCCGAATATTGCGGCTTCAAGATCGAGGTGGAATTGTTGCAGGGCGACTCCGAATTAGTCCTCGAGGTCGGCGACGAAACCGGCGCGTGGCATCGCTTTTTCGCCGCGCAGCTGCACGTTGATAAAGACACGGGACAACGTGAGCTGACGGCCTATGAGAATTGGATCAACGTCTACGATCGCCATACGCCCGAATCGCTCAATGCGCTCGCCGCCAATGTCGGCAGCCTCGCCCGCCAGCCGCTGATCTCCGTGGTGATGCCAGTTTACAACACCCCGGAGAAATGGCTGGCCCGGGCCATCGAGTCGGTGACCGCCCAAGCCTATCCGCGCTGGGAATTGTGCATCGCCGACGACGCCTCGACCGAGCCATATGTGCGCCCCCTGCTTGAGCGGTCCGCCGCCGCCGACCGGCGGATCAAGGTCGCCTTCCGCCAGGAAAACGGCCACATCTCCGCCGCCTCCAATTCCGCACTCGAACTGGCCACCGGGGAATGGATCGCCCTGCTCGACCATGACGACGAACTCGCCCCGCATGCCCTCTACGAGGTTGCCGCCGTGCTCAATGCGTGCCCGGAGACCGATCTCGTCTACAGCGACGAGGACAAGATCGACCAGGACGGTCACCGCCATACTCCGTACTGCAAACCGGATTTCCTCCCCGATCTTTTTACGGGGCAAAATTACATCTCGCATCTCACCGTTTATCGCGCCGCCCTGGTCCGCGAGATCGGCGGCTTCCGGGTCGGATTCGAAGGCAGCCAAGACTGGGACCTGGGGCTGCGATTCATTGAACGGACGAAGCCGGAGCGCATCCGTCACATCCCGAAGGTGCTCTATCATTGGCGCGCCGTCGCCGGCTCGACCGCGTTTCTGCCGGGTGAGAAAACTTACTACGTCGAGGCCGCTCGCAAGGCGCTCAGCGAACATTTTGAGCGGTGCGGCGAACCGGTGGAACTCCTGCTGGTCGCGGGTGGCCATTGGCGGGTGAAGCATGTGCTGCCCTCACCCACCCCGCTCGTGTCGCTCATTGTGCCCACGCGCAACGGCCGGCGCCTGCTCCAACGCTGCGTCGGCAGCATCCTCGAGAAAACCACCTATCCCGACTACGAAATCATCATCGTCGACAACGGTTCCGACGACCCCGAGACTCTCGCCTACCTGGGCGCGCTCGAGGCTCGCTTTGGTGGAGCCGGGGGCAAGGAGCAAGGGGCAAGAGGCGACACGGTGTCCGAAGATTCATCCCCTGCTCCCTCCTCCCTCCTCCCTGTTCCCGCCGCGCCGCAGGCGCGGGTGCGTGTGCTCCGCGATGACGCGCCTTTCAACTACTCCGCTCTCAACAACCGCGCGGTGAGGCAAGCGCGCGGCGAGATCGTCGGCCTGCTTAACAACGACCTGGAAGTCATCAACGGCGACTGGCTCGACGAGATGGCCAGCCAGGCGGCTCGCCCCGGCATTGGGTGCGTCGGCGCGATGCTCTACTATCCCAACAACACGATTCAGCACGCCGGTGTCATTCTCGGGGTGGGTGGCGTGGCCGCGCACGCGTTTCGGGATCTCGAACGCGGGAGCGAGGGCCGATTCAACCGGCCCCGGCTGGTGCAGAACTATAGTGCCGTCACCGCCGCCTGCATGGTCATCCGCAAGGCGGTGTACGAGCAGGTGGGCGGACTGGATGAAAAGGAGCTGGCCGTCGCCTTCAACGACATCGATTTCTGCCTGAAGGTGCGCACGGCCGGCTATCGCAACCTTTGGACGCCCTTCGCGGAGCTTTATCACCACGAATCAGCCAGTCGCGGGGCCGATGACACGGAGGAAAAACGCGATCGCTTCCGCCACGAGACGGAGCTCATGCTCGCCCGTTGGGGTCGGGAATTGGCCAACGATCCCGCCTACAACCCCAACCTCACGCTGGAACTCACCGATTTCTCGCTCGCCGCCCTGCCCCGTTCCTGGAAGCCGTGGCAGACTGGCGAGGGCCGCTTGGAGTAAGGCGTTGCGATCCTGCACGCCGGGCGTCTTTGCCTGGCGGGGAAAGTGACCCGGGAGTGGCGAATGGCCCGTTGACGAAACAACCCCATTCAAGAAGAATTTCGTCATGTCATCCCGTTTCACGCGGGTCATGACGGTGACGCTCGTCCTGGCCTTGTTCTTGATCGTTTTCGGGAGCAAGCTCGCCGTCATCGACCGGTTTGGCAGCGACCTGCCCAACTGGGACCAATGGGATGCCGAGGGCGCCCAGGTGTTTCTGCCTTATTTCCAGCACCGTCTCGGATTTCTGGATTTCTTCACTCCGCACAACGAACATCGCGTCGCATGCACCCGGGCTTTGGCGCTCGGCCTCCTCGTGCTCAATGGCCAGTGGGATGCGCGCCTCGAATGCGTCGTCAACGCCGCCCTGCACAGCGCGCTCGCGCTGGCGATTTTTCTCTACGGGCGCACGCTCATCAGCCGGCGCTGGCATGGCGTCTGGTTCGCCATCGTGGCCGCGCTGACCGCGCCTCCCATCGCCTGGCAGAATGTGCTGGGCGGTTTCCATTCGCAGCAATATTTCCTGCTCTGGTTCTCGCTGGCTGCGCTGGCCTGGCTGCTGACCGCCCCGCCGTGGACAGGACGGTGGTGGGGCGGGGTCGCCTGTGCCGGGCTTGCGCTCTTCAGCATGGGCTCCGGACTATTGGCCGCCGCCGTGGCCGCAGCCGTGCTGGGGATCAGCGACCGCCCCCGCGCCGTTTGGCGCCGGCATGGCGCCACCCTGGTGGCATGCCTGCTGGTTTTCGCCGCCGGCTGGGTTTTGCGGGTTGAAGTCAGCCAGAATGAACCAATGAAGGCACACTCGCTCGCCGATTTCGGCCTCGCTTTCTGGCGCAGTCTGCAATGGCCCGTGGGTTTCTATGCGCTGCTGGCCGTGCTCGTCTGGTTGCCCTGGATAAGGCTGGGCTGGCTATGCTGGCGGCAACGTAACCGCGTCGATCCACGCCTCCGCGTGATCTTCGCCGCGGGTTTGTGGGTCATCCTGCAATTTGCCGCCACGGCCTATGGCCGCGGCGCGAACGGCGGCTGGCCGGCGTCGCGCTATCTCGACACTGTCGACGTTGGCCTGCTGGTCAATGCCCTCGCCCTGCTCCTGGCTTTTTCACCAGTGTCCGCACCCCGCTGGCGCATATGGCTGCGTGCCGCCGTGGTCGCGAGTTGGTTTGGCGTGGTCGGCTACGGCGAATGGCAACATGTCGTGCAGGTGTTCGACGTTGAACTGCCTACGGTCAGAACGGAGATGCGTGAACGGGAGCTCAATACCCGCGCCTACCTTGCCACCGGCGACGCCCGTCACCTCGATCACGATATTCCGTATCCCGGCAAGGACGGACTCATCGAGCGCCTCAGCCATCCGGAGATCCGCGTCATCCTGCCGGTGAGCGTGCGCCCGCCGATCGCCTTGGACGGCATGTCAAATCCGCCGTCAGCCTTTGTCCGCGACGGGGTGGCCGACCCCACGCCGCGGCTCGCGGAATACCGGACCTGGGGTTCATTCACCCCGGCGGGTGCCGCCGCCCAGGGCGAGTGGCGCAGCGTGCCGATCGTCCGGCCGACCCTGAGCTACTGGAAGATCGAGGTTGCCGGCTACCTCGGCCAGCCGGGGCTTTCGCTTGAATTGATTTCGCTTACCACCGGCATGGTGCTCGCCACCGTGGTTCCTACACCCCTGCCGCGTGAGTCCTGGTGCGCCGCCTATGTGCGCGCCCCCGACACGGCTGCCGTGCTGGTGGCCCGCGACGCGAGTGCGTCCCAATGGTTCGCCTTCAGCGAGCCGGTCGAAATGGGGCGATTCTCCTACTGGGCGTGGCGGCTCGCCACTGGCGGCCGGTTCATTGCCCTTGCAGCCGGCGGCGCCGCTATTCTTCTTTTCATCGGTCTTTCCTGGCTCCCGGGCTTGAACAAGCCAGCCCCGGCCATCAAGCCTGGCCATGGCTGATCACGCCGGTACCTGCCCGCCAAGCATGATGGTTGGTGTCGGGCACGGCCCAAAATTAAACCCGTCTGCCTCGATGGGAATAATAGCCTTGCGACCGTCGGGCTTCGCAGGGCAAATACCTGTTTTGCCTGCATGAAAGGGAAACGTCTCCTGGGGTGCCTGCTGGCTGCCGCTGTGGCCAGCTTTGTCGTGGTGCTTCCTTTCACGAAGTCCACCCGCCCCGCGAATGCGCCCTTCACTTTTCAAGTCGAACTGGCCAGCAGCGCCCCCGGTATCGTGCAGGTTTTCTACGATATCGGCCGCGGCTTCAATGAAACCGATTCGGTGCGTCTGAATATCGAGGGTGGCGGCAGGCCCGCCCTGCTCAAGTTCCCCCTGCCGCCAGGCACCTATCGCGCCCTGCGTTTTGATCCGATCGACTGTGAGGCGAAGGTCACCTTCAGCCAGACGCGCATGGTTTCGCCCTTCGGGACGGTCATCAAGACCTTCGCGCCGAAAGACTTCGAACCGGCAAAGCAAATCGCGTCGCAGGAGGTTCACGGTGACAGCCTGACGATCACGACTACGGCCGGCGCCAACGATCCCTTCCTCCGGCTCCCTTTGCCCCAGCGGCTGAAGCTGGAGCTTTCCGCCCCCCTGAAGATTATCCTGCTCCTCCAGCGTTTCCTGATCGTCTACGCCGTGCTGCTGGCGCTGCTGCTCGCGCCGCGGATGATTCCCGAAGCCAGGAGAATCCGGACGCTCGGGGCGGCCGGCGCCATGCTGCAGCGGCTGGCGCAGCGCCCGGCCCTGGCCATCGCGCTGACCGCAACTCTGGCTGTGATCGCCAGCAGCTACCCGGTGGTGTTTCTCGGGCGGAGCCTGGTCTCGCCCAACTACGGAGCGTATCTGCTCTATGATCATTATCCGACGCTGCCTGACTACACGGATGCGCACAACGTGGATGCGAAAGGCGCCGACGTGGGCGCCATCGTCTGGCAGCATGTGCCGCTCTCAATGCTGCAGCACCGCGCCCTGTTTCGTGACGGCGAACTGCCGTTATGGAACCGTTACAACTCCACCGGCGTCGCGTTGCTGGGACAGGGACAGTCGATGTTCGGTGATCCGCTGCATTTTCTCGTCATCATGGCCGATGGCGCCGCGTGGGTTTGGGATCTCAAATTCCTCGTCGCCAAGTGGCTGTTTGCGTTCGGCCTCGGACTGATCGTCTGGCGGCTCTCCCGTCACCTGCCATCCGCCGGGCTGACCGCGCTGGCATCAGCTTTCATTGGTTTCTTCGTCTTTCGGGTCAACCATCCGGCCTTCTTCAGCGTCTGCTACGCGCCGTGGATCCTTTATTGCTGGGTGCGCATCGTGCAGGCCGGCTCGTTGCGCTCTCTCCTCGGCTGGGCCGGCTGGCTGCTCCTTGCCAACTGGGCGGAACTGAACAGCGGTACGGTCAAGGAAGCTTACATGCTGCTGGCGAGCCTGAACCTGTCCGGGGCGATTGTGCTGGCTTTCGCCGGGCAGCCCTGGCCGGTCAAGCTGCGCACCTTCGGTGTGTTGGCCGCGGCCGGCGGAATCTTTGCCCTGCTGAGTGCGCCCGTGTGGCTGACGTTCCTCGACACGCTCAAGCAGTCCTACACGAGCTATGACGAAGCCTGGGTTTACCAGATTCAGCCCGGCGTGATCCTGGGTCTGTTCGACGAAGTCTTCTATCGCCCGCTGCAAAAACTGCACCGGGTGTTCTGCCCGTCCGTCAATTTTCTGCTGATGCTCGGCGTGCTCTACTTTCTCGCCACGCTGCGGCGCGCCGGACACGACCGCCTGATCCTCGGTCTGGCCGTTGCCGCATTGCCATCCCTCTCGCTTGCCTTCGGCTTGATCCCGGCGGACTGGATTCAATCCGTGCCCTTCCTCTCCAATGTGTCGCACGTGGACAATACCTTCTCGTGCGTGCTGATCATCCATCTCATTCCCCTTGCCGGAGTCGGCTTCCAAACCGCCTGGCGGCGCCTGGGCGCGCCGGAAGGCCGGGGTGACGCCGGCATCGTGCTTTTGCTGCTTGGTGCGATGGTCTTCGGCTATGTTTCCTTCGCCCAAACCGTGCACCGGCAACTCTATGGCTTGGGGGAGACCTTCACGGTCTGGCACCTGGGCGAGCGACTGCCCATCGACGGTTTTGTCTGGGGCAGCCTCTGGACGTTGCTGGCCGCCTCCGTGTTGCTGCTGGTGGTGGCCCGACGCATGCTCGTGCGGCGCGAGGTCACCGCCACCACCGGCCTGCTGGTGGTGCTCTGCCTGGTGGTGATGCTCTGGCGTCAGGGCATGCACGCCGGCTTCAGCGATAATGATTACGTGTTCCATTCTGCCGCGCGCGCCGACTTTCATGCCCAGTCGCCCGCAGTCGAAACCGTCCTTGCCACCCAGGAAGCGCCGTGTCGCGCCGTGGGCCTGGGGGACAATCTGTTTGCAGGCTGGACTGGGGTCTACGGTCTGGAAGGCATCTCCGGTCCCGACGCCCTCATCAACCGTCATTACCGGGAACTGCTCGAGGCCTGTGAGGTCGACCGGGAGTGGGACTGGCGCTACGTGGTACACCCCGAGACACTCGCCGCCCTCAAGCCGGTCTATGACTTTCTCAACGTCAAATACTATTTCGCCGCTGCCGGCTCTTCAGTCCCGCCGGGCAATGTCCTTCAGCCTGTGGTGCAGGCCGACCTTGATGTATACCGCAGCGCCACCCCTTGGCCTCGCGCCTTCTTCACCGACGAGGTGCTGTCCTACGACGTTCCGCTTCAGCTCGCCGCCCTGATCAAGAACAACCCCGGTCATCCCTTCGCCGCGATTCAGGCGGGTGATCGGGAGGCACCGGCGCCCGTGCCGCACGACCCCACCACCCATCTCGTCGTGCCAGCTCAGGATTACCGGCTCACCACCAACTCGACGTCGTTTGAGGTGGTCGCACCGCGGGCCGGCATCATCGTCCTGCAGGAGCCCTGGCTGGCAAAAAGCTTCCGGGTCACGATGAACGGTCGTCCGGCGAAATATTTCCGCGTGAACCATGCCTTCAAGGGCATCGTCGTCGCCTCGGCGGGAACCTATCGGATCACCTTCACCTATTGGCCGCCCTATTTCACCCTGGCGTTGATGTTGTGCGGCGGCGGAGTGTTGTTGCTGGGCGCGAGCTGGATGGCCGTCAAACGGCTGCCGGCGTAGGGAAATGTCCCCCGCCAACACGAAACCTTTCCATGCCTCCTGCGATCCGCGCATCGACCCTCCTGATTGTGGCGAGCGTGTCATCGCTTCTGATCTGGCTGTGGGCCTACTGGCATCCGGCCACGTTCGCCGTCGAAGTGACGCTGGCGTCGTCAGTGCCCGCCCGCAGCCAGGTGTTTTTCGATCTGGGGCGGAACTTCAACGAAGCGGACTCCTCCTCCCTGTCCCTGCGCGGCCGCAACCTTTCCGCCGCCTGCCGGTTTCCCCTGCCGGAGGGCACTTATCGCGCGCTGCGTTTTGACCCGATCGACCGCAGCGGGACCGTCACGTTTTCCGGCATGCGCATCGTCGCCCCAAACGGGAGCGCGGTGCGGACATTCGCCGCCCGCGACTTCCATCCTAACCATCAGATCGCTCAAAGCACGGTCGGCGGCGACACAGTACAGATGGTGACGGAGCCGGACGCTAACGATCCGTACTATGCTGTCGCCCTGCCCACCCCTTTCGACCTCCATGAGGGCCTCGTCCGACGTCTCCTCCGGGTGGCGTGGCGCTTTGCCCTCCTCTTCACTTTGGGTCTCGGACTGGTCGAACTGGGGGGATTCTTCCTGCGGCAACATCCCTCCTGCCTCGCGGAAACCCGGAGGCGGGCTTCGGAACATCCGCACGCCTTCCTCGCGGTGGTCGCGGCGGCGGCGGCGGTCGCCGCCTCCTACCCCGTGGTGTTCTGCGGCAGGAGCTGCGTCTCGCCAAACAACGGCACCGTCCTGCTCTACGACGTGGCACCCACCATACCGGGCGTCACGGACCTGCGGCAGGAGAACGTGAAGGGCGCCGATATTGGCGCCATGATGTGGCAGCATCTTCCCTATACCGTCGTGGAAAGTCGTGCGCTGGCCCAAGACAGGGAACTGCCGCTATGGAACCGATACAACTCCTGCGGCCTTCCGCTGCTGGGCCAAGGTCAGTCGATGTTCGGCGATCCGCTGCACGTTCCCGCCTTGCTGGCAGGCGGTGCCGCCTGGGCTTTTGACCTCAAATTCGTCCTGGCCAGGGCGCTTTTCGCAGCCGGACTGGGCTTCACCGTGTGGGCGGCAGTCCGCCATCTCCCGGCCGCGGCGCTGGTGACGTTCGCGGCGGCCTTTGCCGGATTCTTCAATTATCGCCTGAACCACCCGGCCATTTTCAGCGTCGGCGTGGCGCCGTGGGTGCTGCTGTGCTGGGTGCGCGTGGCGCAGGCGGCCACGCTGCGCGAGTCTGCCGGGTGGTGCGCCGGCCTGCTTCTGGCCAATTTCTCCCTCCTCACCAGCGGCACCGTCAAGGAGGCCTATATGCTGTTGCTGGCCCTCAACCTGGCCGGCGGTCTGGCGCTGCTTCTCTCCTCCGACGCCCTCGCTCGGAAATGGCGCAAAGGCATGCTCGCCGCCGCCACCGGATTGATTCTGATCCTGGTGAGCGCTCCCGTCTGGCTGACCTTCCTCGACACGCTTGCCATGGCGAGTACGAGTTCCGACCGGCCGCAGGCCGGGCAGCTCCCGTTCAAGTGGGTGATCGGCCTTTTTGATGATCTGTTCTACCGCGAACTTTCGTCGGAGCACAACGTGCTCGCCCCCTCACTGAACTTCCTCCTGCTGCTCGGGGTGCTGTGGTTTTGTGCGCGCATCCATCGCTTCTGGCGGAATTCGCTCGCGATGGTCATGGCCGCCGGCGCCCTGGGTGCGGTCAGCTTGGCCTTTTCGTGGGTGCCCGGCAGCCAGATCGTCAGGCTGCCGGTTTTGCGCAATGTCATTCACATTGCGAGCACCTTCTCCTGCGTGGCCATGATTTTCCTGGCGGTGCTCGCGGGATACGGTTTTCGCGCCGCGCGGGATGCGCTGGCTGCAAACAAGTGGTGGCGGCCCGCGCTGATCGCCCTGCTTCTGCTGGGCGGCCTTCTTCTGGCTTATTTCCATGGCATGACGGTTTACTGGTCCGGCAGTTCTGCGTTCCAGCAATGGCCTTTGATCGTGTCGGTGCATCGATTCTTTTTCACCTGCCTGGCCTTCATGCTGGTTTCGCTGGTGACGCTGACCCTTGTCGCCGTCTGGTATCTGCGGCGGCGGCGGTTGCCGGCACTGGCGGGTTTCGCCGCGCTGCTCGCGCTCGGGGTTCTCCTCGGCCGCAATGGATTGCACTATTCCACCACCTATCAGGAGGTGTATTTCACCGCACCCGCCATCCGGGCTGATCTTCAGGCCCCGTCGGCCGCGGTGACGTTCATGAAGACATCGGCCCGCGGGCAGCCGTTCCGAGCCGTCGGCACGGCCAACACCTTGTTTCCGGGCTTCATGGGCGTCTATGGCCTCGAAGGAATCAACGGCCCCGACGCCGTGATGAACCGGCGCTATTTCGAGTTGCTGGAGGCGTGCGGCCTGTGGCGTGCCGGCGACTGGCGGATGGTGTTGCAACCGGCCATGCTCGCACAAATCCAGCCGATGCTTGATCTGCTCAACGTCCGGTTCTGCGCCACCGAGCCCGGCGCCGTCCCCCCGGGCGGCACTTACACCCGCGTGGCCGATCTCGATCTCTCGCTCTATGCCAGCCCCACCGTCTGGCCGCGCGCGTTTTTCACGGATACTGTCATCGCCATCCGTGAACCGGGGGAACTCATCGCCCTGGCTGACCATGCCGACGGCCGTCCCTTCGCGGCCATGGCCGCCCATGACCTGACGGTGCACACGACCTTGGCCCGGCTGTCGCGAGATTATAAACGGCGCCAAGTCGTGCCCGCCACGGATTATCGCCTCACCAATAACACCACCTCGTTTATCATTCACGCACCCCGGGCGGGTGTCATCGTTCTGCACGAGTCATATTTCCCCGGCGATTTCCGCGTCACGGTGAATGGGAAGCCCGCCGGCGATTTCCGCGTGAACCACGCCTTCAAGGGCCTCGTGGTCGAAGCCCCCGGCTTGTATCGTGTGACCTTCGCCTACCGGCCGAGGCACTGGACCCTTGCGCTCACCCTGGCGGGCTTGGGGGTGGCATTGGTGGCCGCTGGCATCGCCGGCTTTCGCGTGATCGAAAAAAGGAGTGGCCTCCCGGTCCCGACTGGAGCATAGCGACAGTTTTCACGATGAAGCCGCTGCCCGTCCCCTGCACTCTCTCCGTGATCGTGCCCGTCTTCAACGAGCGGGCCACCGCCGGGAAGGCACTCGATGCATTGCTGGCCAAGGAAATCCCCGGAGTACACATCGAAGTGCTGGTGGTCGAAAGCAACTCCACGGACGGCTCGCGGGAGATCGTGCTGAGTTATCGCGACCACCCACGCGTGAAACTCATTCTGGAGAATCAACCGCAGGGCAAGGGCCACGCCGTGCGCGCCGGCTTGGCCCAAGCCACGGGCGACATCCTGCTGATCCAGGATGCCGACCTTGAATACGACCTCGACGATTACGAGGAACTGTTGGCACCCATCGTCTCCGGTCGTCAGACGTTCGTGCTCGGCTCACGTCACGGCCGGGGCGGCTGGGCGATCCGCCAGTTCTCCGATCAGCCGGTGCAGGCCTTCGTCCTTAACACGGCCCATTGGACCTTCACGCTGCTCATCAACCTCTCCCTCGGGATCTGGTTGAAGGATCCCTTCACCATGTACAAGGTTTTCCGCCGCGAATGCCTCGACGGACTGACGTTCACCTGCAACCGTTTCGATTTCGACTGGGAACTGCTGATCAAGCTCATCCGCAAGGGCTACCGGCCGATCGAGATCCCGGTCACCTACCGCTCGCGTTCGTTCAAAGAGGGTAAGAAAATCCGGATTCTTCGCGATCCGCTGGGCTGGATCCGGGCCTGGGCCGTGGCGCGTTTCGGACCACTGTGAACCTGTCGATCGGCCCCCGTCCTCCTTCGCGCAGCCACCGGGTGATCGGTGCGCTGGCCGCCGGAATCATCCTCCTCGCCGCGTTTTCGGCGCGCTCCGGCCGTCCCGGCCGCAGCGGATCCCCGTTATGCCTGGCGAGTCCGCAGCCTTTGCGCGCGGGCCGTTCGTCGAGCACGCCTACTGCGCCGACGATGCCGACCTGCCGCGCGGGCTCGCCGCCTGCGGATCCTGGGTGAACGGCAACGCCTTCACCGGGACGTTTGTGAGTGGCTGGTATCAGGCCCGGACCCGGGTGACTTTCCTGTCACCTCCACAATATTTAAGTGTCGTTTTAGCAATAACATACGATGAAAGAGAAAGCTAGTTGATATGGCCGTTTGCTACGCATTTTTTGGCAAATAAGAGACCGTACAACGCCAGTACCGGCCTTTCAACTTTCATCCAAGCAGCGAAATCACCCATGTCCGCCTAGTACGCCAGCGGTCCGTGCCGAAAGGAACTCCAGTAGGTGCTGACGTGCTTCCCTGAAACTGGACAGCCCTTGCGTTAGTTTTTCAGGGTCCATCTCATAGGCTCAGAGAAATTCGCCCCTATAGAAGTTGGCTTTCGACAGTTTTTGAATTTCAAACCGAGGAGCTCGCAACACAACCAAGTATTACTAGAAAACACCCACAGACCATTTACCCGCGTCTGAACTACCAGCTCCTTTGATCAACAATGTGAACTCAGACGGCAAATCGCTGTTCGCAAATTCCAGCATGACCCATCCTCCTGACACCGGTAGCCGATCGATAAATCTTTCTTCATAACCTAAGATCTTCATAGATAGATGCGAAGGTTCTCCCCCAGAATAAAAACAAAGTCGATCTCCGCGTTGAAGTTGTACAACCACCGCCTGCTCGTTTGGATGTATATCAGCCCGACCATTGATTAGAGAATCGACGGTTCGATTTGATGGCAGGATTTCCCGCGGATGCCGCCCATCGAACTTCAGACCACTAATGACCGAAGCCCTGTCCGACGTCACCGTGTACGCAAAAGTCTGAAGATGCTCTAACTTGTTTTGGGAGATCAGAAAATCATGTTTCATTAACTCTTTAACAGAAGGCCCCGCCAGAACTATCGACCAAGCGTTCTCGAGAGCCCCATCATATTGGATTGGCACGACATAGCTTCCAAATTTACGGGCGCTGCGGATATGCTCCGCCCAGTGTAAATCAACGTGAGTCCGAGACCAAACCTGGAATCCGTTGAAAATTGAGACCAGCAAGGCGGCAATAGCACACCAACGGATTGCATTAATCGTATCAAAGGTCAGCAGTTGTATAAGCAACCATAAGGTTATTACATAAGGGTAAAAAAAATAGCGTGGACCTGCGAGCACTGGATGCAGAATTGCCGGATCAACTCGGGATGACGACAACGCAGCCGTCATGACCCACATAAAACCTAACATTATTAGAGATGTGCGGTTCTTCTGAAAGATAACTGAGGCAATAATCAGCAGCACTAAAGCCACTCCGACCGTCCATAAAATTGGCAGCCTTTCTGTAAAGTTTCCTATAACAAACATGCCTAAAAATTTGGGCGGGACGTTCTTAAGCATTGAGAGGAGCGAAGGGATATGAACCTGCTCCCCTGTCCATAGCTGGCGAAGCTGCAGCACCGCTAGTACCGTAGCCAGCACGCTTAGAAATATTTCAGACCGCATGCCCTTAGATCGCCATATTCTAAAGTAAAGAAACGGGAGTACGCCCAAGATTGTTGGGGACGATAGGGCTCCGAAAATCACGAGAAGTACGCGAAGCCAGAGAAGGCGCGGGGAATATTCCCAGAGGGCGACTAAAAAAAGTGGAATAGCCGCCCACCAGAAAGTATAAAGAGCGACTCCGAAAACCTCCGCGTCTGAAGGAACCAAGAACAGGGCTAGAGAGCACAGGACCTTACCGCGAAGCTGAGTTGGAGCCAGTGCAACAAGAGAGGCGACCGTTGCTATAAATCCCCAGGTGAGAAGCATACTCAACTGGGGCAAGTAGTAAGGTGAAATGGCTAGGCAGGCTCCGAGGATGATTTTGGGGATCAAAATCAGATAGCCGCTAATCGGTACAAATAATTCATGCCATGAATGCTCCATGAATCCAGTTATTATCCGACCTTCCTCATCCCAGACCTGTGGAGAAAATAATTGAGCACTCCTTCTGCTCGAAAGCAGAGCGAGGAAACCCAGGACCAACAACAGCAATTTCTTTCCCTGAAGGATTGACGTTAAAAGAAGCCTAACGCGCGCTACAAATGCAATCATGGGAGATCTATGGTCTGAACGAATCACTAGGCTTGAGGTGGGACCCCATCAGTTAGACAGGGGGATTGAAAATATAAGAGGAAATATAGAGGGAGGGGTTCGGGGAGGGAGCGAAGCTCCCGCCCCGTTCGGAACCGAGTACGGGCGATTTGGGCCGGGGATCAAGCATGGACGACGAGGAGTTCGGGACAGCGGCAAACTTCAACCGGCGTGGTGCCGCGATGGGCGCTGTGCGGCCGGCGTTCGTTGTAGAAGCGGAAGAACCGGTCGAGCTGGGCGTGGGCGCCGATGAGCGAGACGTAATCCTTGAGGTAAACCTCCTCGTGTTTGACCGTGCGCCACAGCCGCTCGATAAAAACGTTGCTGATTGCCCGACCGCGACCGTCCATCGACAGCCGCACCGGGGTGCCCTTGAAGACGGCGAGCCACTCGGCGCTGGTGAACTGGCAGCCCTGGTCGGTGTTGAAGATCTCGGGATTGCCGAACTGGGCGATGGCCCGACGCAGGGCGCAGGCGCAGAATCCGGCGTCGAGGGTGTTGGACAACTCCCAGGACAGAACGCAGCGGCTGTGCCAGTCCATGATCGCAACTAGGTAGGCGCATCCGCCGCATCAGGGCGAGGTTCGAGGCCGACAACGGCCGCCGGCGGTGGTAAAACGTTGCCCGCGGCACGCCTAGGGTCTCGCACTGGAGCTTGATCGTCATCTTCGGGTGATCCTTCTCGATCAGCGCCCGGCGGCGGTCACAGTCCAAGCTCCTGATTTTTTTTGGCCCAATCGACCTGCCTCTCCAGCTGGCCAATCTTGCGGTAGAGCTGATCCTCGCGGTCGGTAGCGGCCGTAGCGTCATGATCGCTCCTCTTGCCGAACAACTCCGGTAGTCGCTCAGCGATCTCCTTCTTCCAGGTGGTGACTTGGGTGGGATGTACCCCATAGCGGGCCACAATCGCCTGGATCGGTTCTATGCCCTTGGGGGCCTCCAGCGCGACTTTGGGCTTGAACCCGGCATTATGCCGACGGCGTTTATTGGACATGGCGGGGATCGTTTTTTATCTAACAGGGACGATCCCCCGTGTCGAACTTTTGGGGTCCACCTCGGTGCTTGGCTGCCGCGATCTTGAGGGGAACGATCACGCAGGGGGATCAGCGGATTTCTCCGATGTGATCTTGTCCTGTCCCGGTTCCGCTCCCATAAGACTGTTTCGCATGGCCAAGATCCTCCTTGTTACCGGCTCGTCCGGACTCATCGGTTCCGAAGTTTGTGCGTATTTTGCGCATGAGCTCGGCTACCAGGTTCACGGTGTGGACAACAACCAGCGCGCGGTTTTCTTCGGCCCACCGGGCGACACGCGCTGGAATCAGCGCCGGCTGCAGGAACATCTCAAGGGCTTTGTCCATCACGAGCTCGACATCCGTGACCGCGCCGGCGTGCGGGCGCTGGTCCGGCAGCTCACGCCCGCCGTCATTGTGCACACCGCCGCGCAACCCAGTCACGACCGCGCCGCGGCCATACCGTTCGACGACTTCGACACCAACGCCGTCGGCACGCTGAACCTCCTCGAGGCCGCGCGCCAGGCCTGCCCCGAGGCGCCGTTCGTGCACATGTCGACCAACAAGGTCTACGGCGACGCCCCCAACTTGATCAAACTCGTGGAGCTGGAGACGCGCTGGGATTACGCCGACCCCGCCTACGCCCACGGCATCCCCGAGACCTTCACCATCGACCAGTCGAAGCACTCCCTTTTCGGCGCCTCGAAGGTCGCCGCCGACGTCATGGTGCAGGAGTACGGCCGCTACTTCAATCTGCCCACCTGCTGCCTCCGCGGCGGCTGCCTCACCGGACCGAACCACAGCGGCGTCGAACTGCACGGCTTTCTCAGCTACCTCGTGAAGTGCAACCTCGAGGGCCGCGAGTACCGCATCTTCGGCTACAAGGGCAAGCAGGTGCGCGACAACATCCACTCGCTGGACGTGGCGCGTTTCATGGCGGCCTTCGCGGCCGCGCCACGGGCGGGTGAGGTCTACAATCTCGGTGGCGGCAAGGCCAACTCGTGTTCCATCCTCGAGGCGTTCCAGCTGACGGAGCAGTTCACCGGCCGCGCGCAAAAGTACACCTACATCGAGCAGAACCGCATCGGCGACCACATCTGCTATTACTCCGACCTCCGCAAGATGCTCGCCCACTACCCGCAGTGGGACATCCATGTGAGCCTCGGGGAAACCATCCGCCAGATTGTCGAGGCCTGGCAGCAGCGGAATTCTCCGGATTAAACTGGAGCGTGGAAAAATCTTGTTCGCCCTTCGGTCGGGAGGCGACAGTCGCGCCGCAGCAGATCCCTTTCCTTTAATGACGAATATCGATCCTCGACGTGCCTATCTCGACCACGTCGCCCGTCTCAAACAGGAAATTGAGGGGGACGCAGCGCTTATGGCCGCAGTCGGGGGCGACTTCATTGCGATGGGCAAACTCGAGTATTATCTGCTGCTCTCGCTCGGTCTTTCTCCCGACCATTTCGTTGTCGATGTGGGCTGCGGGTGTGGCCGCCTTGCCTGCCAGCTCGTTCCATGGAAAAGCCTGCGCTATCTCGGGACGGATGTCGTCCCGGAATTGCTGGATTGCGCCCAGCGTCTTTCGCAGCGCCCGGATTGGTCGTTTCGCCTGGTCGATGGAACGAAGATTCCTGGTCCGGATGGGCTGGCCGACATGGTTTGTTTCTTTTCCGTGCTGACCCACCTGCTTCATGAAGACGCCTACGAATATCTGTCAGAGGCCAGACGAGTGCTGAAACCGGGAGGCAAGATCGTGTTTTCATTCCTGGAATTCCGCATCCCCTGGCATTGGAGTGTGTTTGAGCAGTCGGTCGTCCATCGAACGTCCAGCCAGCATCTGAATCAGTTTATGGATCGTGAGGGAATCCAAGCCTGGGCGAAACACCTCGGCTTGGAGGTCGTCGTATTCGCTGACGGAGACAAACCCAACATCCCGATCCCGGAGGAAATCCGGTTGGATAATGGCACGGTGATGACGCAGTGCGGAAACCTCGGCCAATCAATTGCGGTGTTGCGCAAACCCGGATGACAACCGAACTTCACGACGTTTTCCCGCTTTTCCTGCGCGGACACTCCTGCTTTGCTGGCCCGCTATGAGAATCCTGATTTCCGGCGTGTGCGGTTTTGCCGGCAGCACGGTCGCCAAAGCTTTGCTTGGGTCGGGGAAAGGCCATGAGGTTCTCGGTTTCGACAATTTCATCCGTCCGGGCAGCGAGACCAACCGGACGAAGCTCAAAAAGCTCGGCGTGCGCCTCTTTTACGCCGACCTGCGGGCCGCCAGCGACCTCGAGGAGCTGCCCGATGCCGACTGGGTCATCGATGCCGCCGCTAATGCCAGTGTGCTGGCCGGGATCGACGGCCGCACCAGCAGTCGCCAGCTCGTCGAGCACAACCTCGGCGGCACGGTCAACCTGCTCGAATACTGCAAGCTGCGCCGCGCCGGCTGCATTCTGCTCAGCACCAGCCGGGTTTACTCCATTGAACCGCTCGCGTCATTGCCCCTGGTGGTCGAGCAGAACGCCTTCAAACCCGACACCGGCAAACCGCTGCCGCCGGGTGTTTCCGCCGCCGGTCTTGACGAGACTTTTCCCACCACCGCCCCCGTTTCCCTCTATGGCGCGACCAAGCTTGCCTCCGAGGCGCTCGCCCTCGAATACGGCGAAACCTTCGGCTTCCCGGTTTTTATCAATCGCTGCGGTGTGCTCGCCGGGGCCGGCCAGTTCGGCCGGCCCGACCAGGGTATTTATGCCTATTGGATCAACTCGTGGCTGCGCCGCCGCCCGTTGAAGTATCTTGGCTTTGGCGGTCACGGCCACCAAGTGCGCGACTGCCTGCATCCACGCGACCTGCTGCCGCTCCTCGAGAAACAGCTCGCGGCGCCGAAAATTGCCGCGGCCAGCCGCGTGGTGAATGTTTCCGGCGGCACACCCTCGGCCATGTCCCTGCGGCAGCTCAGCGACTGGTGCGCCGGGCATCTCGGTGCGCACGAAGTCGCAGCGGATCCCGCTGCCGCCGCGGGACGACCGTTTGACATTCCATGGATCGTGCTCGACCATGCCAAGGCCACGCGTCTCTGGGACTGGCGGCCGCAGACGCTGGTCCCGGCCATTCTTGACGAAATCGCCGCGCACGCGCAGTCGCACGCCGACTGGCTCGACCTTTCGGCCCCGCTGTAAGCCCGAGGCGTTGCTTTATTCAGTTTTGCGATGTCCGCCGCCCCTGATTCCGCCCACTCCCCCCTGACGCTCTACTCAGTGATCATACCGGCCCGTGACGAGGAGGCCTCGCTACCGGCCACGGTACGTGACGTCTACCAGACCTTCGTGCGCGAAAACGTGCCGCACGAGATCGTTGTCGTGGATGACGGCAGTCGGGATTCGACCTGGCAGGCATTGCAGGCACTGCGCCAAGAGGTACCGACCCTTGCACCGGTGCAGAATCTTGGTCTTCACGGCTTCGGACGTGCGGTGGTCCATGGATTCAACCACATCAAGGGCGACGCCTGCGTCATCATGATGGCCGACGCCTCGGATTCCCCCGACGACGCCGTCAAGTACTGGCGCCTCCTCAACGAGGGATGGGAGTGTGTGTTTGGCAGCCGTTTCATCCAGGGCGGCTGCGTGGTCGATTATCCGCGCATGAAGCTCTTCATCAACCGCCTGGCGAACCTTTTCATCAAAACTCTCTTCCACATCCCCCTCAACGACACCACCAACGCCTTCAAAGCCTACCGTCGCGGCGTGATCGAGGGCTGCCGGCCCTTCCTCTCGCCCCACTTCAATCTCACGGTCGAAATCCCTCTCAAGGCCATCGTCCGCGGTTATTCGTGGACCGTTACCCCCATCATCTGGCGGAATCGCCAGCACGGCGAAGCCAAGCTCAAAATCAAGGAAATGGGCAGCCGCTATTTCTTCATCTGCATGTATGTCTGGCTGGAGAAATATTTCAGCCGCGGCGATTACCGGAAAAAGTAGGCGCGCTCAGCGTTTACGGGCCACGATCGACGTGACGCTCGCCAGCTCGAACTCGAAGGCCTTGGGCAGGGCATTGACGTAATCCCGCGCCACCTGCTGCTCCACCACCGCAGCCAGATCCTGCACCTGCATCGTCATGAACTCCGCGCGGACCGCCTCCGGCAATCCGGCCGCATAACGGTCCAGGAACCACGCCAGCGTGTAAATCGGACGGCCGTAATGGGGGACATCCACGCTGACAATGTCGCACTTGTCCTCAAATAGCGATCGAAGCCCTTCCGAAGTCATATTGAAGTAGTGCTTGGGATAGGCGTGGACCGGCTGGAGGAACGGCACATCCACGATCAGAGTGCCGCCGGGTTTGAGCACGCGGATGAGCTCGGCCGCCACGACCCACGGACGTCGTACGTGCTCCAGCGTGGCCAGCGTCACGACCGCGTCGAAGCAGTTGTCCTTGAACGGCAGCCGGGCGGCATCAGCCAGCACGTCGGTGCTCGGGAATGGCGCGATCTCCAGGTTCACCACGTTGTCATGGTAGACCGGCCGATGGCCGGCACCGCAGTCGAGAATCCAGCCGTCCGCATGGCGCCGGATCACATCGTCGACCGCCGCCGGATAGTGATAGCCCGAAACCAGTTCCGGCTCGGCCACGGGCGTGTCGGCAGGCAGGACTTGGTAGTAGTCGCGCGTCCGTCGCGGCGAGACGTCGGCGCGAAACAGCGAGCGCAGGCGATCGAGCTTGCGTGCCTTGCGCTCCGGATCAATCGCCTCGGGCAGAGTCCACCGCACCTCGACCTGACCTGCCCCGGAGGTCACCCGGCACGCCAGATCGTTACCGTCGAGCTCCGCGGCACCCGCGCGCGCGCGGAAACCCCGCGCCCAAGCCAGCCCACGGGGCGGCGGCACCAAGTCCGGGCGTTCCTGCCACGCAAACGACTCGAAGCACCCGCTTCGCGGCGTCACTGCGGTCACCTCCGCATCGGCCGCGATCCAGCCGTGCACCTCGAAGACCTCCGCCACTGGTCGATAGGCCGGCCGGTCGATATGCCACGCCACCTTTGGCGGTCGGGCCGGCGGGTTTGTGTCCGGCTTGGACGGAATATGGTTGGGGCCCATCCTTGATTCATACGCCCCTTTCCGCCGCAAGGCAACGACGTCGCCGGTGCCTGCCATCCCGTTTTGTGCGCAAGCGGCGCCTCTCCTGTCTGAGCCGACTCCACCTAGAAAGGACTTGTTTCCTGAGCGGACGGCTTTCACTTTCACCTTCACTCTCTCCCATGATTTACCTGCTCGGAGGTTCCGGCTACATCGGCCAAGCTTATCAGACGCTGCTGCGGCGCAAGGGGGTGCCCTTCCGCAACCTGCGCCGCGCGGAGGTCGACTATACCAATCCCTCCGTCCTCGCTGATCTGCTCCGCCGCGAGCGGCCGGTCTTTCTCATCAATGCCGCCGGCTATACGGGCAAGCCCAACGTCGACGCCTGCGAGCTTCACAAGGCCGAGTGTCTCTTCGGCAACGTGGTCCTGCCCGGCTACATCGCCCAGGTCTGCGCGGAGGCGGGGGTGCCGTGGGGACATGTCTCGTCCGGCTGCATTTACAACGGTGCGCGTCCCGACGGCTCCGGCTTTCACGAGGATGACATACCCAACTTCACATTCCGCAGCAATCATTGCAGTTTCTACAGCGGCAGCAAGGCCCTCGGCGAAGAGGTGCTGGCTGGCGCCGCCGGCGTCTACCTCTGGCGCCTGCGCATCCCCTTCAACGAGGTCGACCACCCGCGCAACTACCTGACCAAGCTCATGCGCTATGAGCGGCTGCTCGATGCGACCAACTCCATCTCGCAGCTCGACGAGTTTGCCGAAGCCACTTTTTCCGGTTGGGAGAAACGCGTGCCGTTCGGCACCTACAACGTCACCAATCCCGGCGCCATCACCACCCGCGAGATTGTCGAGCTTATCCGCCGGAGCGGCGTCTGCACGAAGGAGTTCAGATTCTTTGAATCCGAGGACGAATTCATGCGCGTGGCGGCGAAAACCCCGCGTTCCAACTGCATTATCGATTCCTCCAAACTGGCGGCGGCTGGCATCCGCCTCACCGAAATCCATGCGGCGGTGGAACGCGACCTGCGCCGGTGGCGGAAGACCGCTGGCTGAACCGTCCCCTTTCTCGTCATGAACCTACTCGTCACCGGCGGTTGCGGTTTCATCGGCTCGAACTTCGTGCGGCAGCGGCTGGCCGGAAGCAACCTGCTGCTGCCCAAGCTGGTCAACCTCGACAAGCTCACCTACGCCGGCAACCCCGCCAACCTCGCGGATTGCGCGCACGATCCGCGCTATGTTTTCGTGCAGGGCGACATCGGTGACCCCGCGCTCGTCGCGCGCCTGCTGGCCGAACACGCGATCGACGCGGTGGTGAACTTCGCTGCCGAGACGCATGTCGACCGCTCCATCGACTCGCCCGAGCCGTTCGTCCAGACCAACGTCGTCGGCACACTCCGCCTTCTGAATTGTGCCCGTCAGTATTGGGCTAGCCTGCCCGAACCCCGCAAGAAAGCGTTCCGGTTCCTCCATATTTCGACCGACGAAGTCTATGGTGCGCTCGCGCCCGACGGCACTCCATGGAACGAGAATTGCCCTTACGAGCCCAACAGCCCTTACGCTGCGTCCAAGGCCGCGAGCGATCACCTGATCCGCGCCTTCCATCACACCTATGGGCTGCCCACGCTCACCACCAATTGCTCAAACAACTACGGGCCCTACCAGTTTCCAGAGAAACTCATTCCCCTCGTCACGCTCAACGCCCTCGACGGCAAGCCGCTCCCGGTTTACGGCGATGGCAGGCAAATCCGCGACTGGCTGTTCGTCGAGGACCACTGCACGGCCATCTGGCTTGTGCTCCAGCGCGGTCGCGTCGGCGAGACCTACAACATCGGCGGCTTCAGCGAAAAGCGGAACCTCGAGCTGGTGCAGACCATCTGCGCCCTGCTCGACCGCAAGACTCCGCGTGCCGATGGCTCGCCCCACGCCGCCCTCATCGCCTTCGTGCAGGATCGTCCCGGCCATGACCGTCGTTACGCCATCGACTGCGCCAGGATCCAGCGGGAACTCGGCTGGGCCCCGCGCGAGTCCTTCGCCACCGGCCTCGAAAAGACCGTCGACTGGTATCTCGCGCACCGCGACTGGTGCCGCGACATCACCAACCAGCGCTACGCCCGCGAGCGGCTTGGCACGGGTCAGGGGTGATAGGTTATTGGTTATGGGCACCGAAGGCTTCCGCGAACTCCGGGTGTGGCAACGGGCCAAAGCACTTGCCGTCGCCGTCTACCGCGTCACTTCCAAGGGCTCCCTGGCGCGCGACCTGGCACTTCGTGACCAGCTTCGTCGTGCCGCTGTCAGTGTTCCCTCCAACATTGCCGAGGGCGATGAGCGCGACACTAACAAAGACTCCGTCCGCTTCCTTTACATTGCCAAGGGGTCTCTCGCCGAATTACGTACTCAACTGGAGATTGCCTGTGAGATTGGCGCACTTGACAAAACTGTTTATCAAAACCTCGAAGCAGAATGCGCTGAGTTGGGACGCATGCTTGGCTCACTGATTAAGGCACGGTCAGCAGACTGACCCTTCACCCATGACCCATCACCCATCACCCGGCGTGCCCCGCCGCGGCATCATCCTCGCCGGTGGCTCCGGCACGCGGCTCTACCCCCTGACCATCGCAGTGTCGAAACAGCTCATGCCCGTCTACGACAAGCCGATGGTCTACTACCCCATGTCGGTGCTCATGCTGGCGGGCATCCGCGAGATTCTCATCATCTCCACCCCCCAGGACCTGCCGCTTTTCCAGCACCTCTTCGGGGACGGCTCGCAGCTCGGCCTCAAGCTCGCCTACGCCGCGCAGCCGCAGCCCGAGGGTCTCGCGCAGGCGTTTCACATCGGCGCCGACTTTGTGGCCGGCCATCCCTCCGCCCTCGTGCTCGGCGACAATCTTTTCTACGGCCACGACTTCGCCCAGGCACTGCAGGCCGCCAGTGCCCGCGCCACCGGCGCCACGATCTTCGGCTATCGCGTCGCAAATCCCGCCGCCTACGGTGTGGTCGAGTTCGCCCCCGACGGCCGCGCGCTTTCCATCGAGGAGAAGCCGCGGAAGCCCAAGTCGAACTATGCCGTGCCCGGCCTGTATTTCTACGATGAGCAGGTCGTGAAGCTGGCCCGGTCGCTCCAGCCCTCAGCCCGCGGTGAACTTGAGATCACCGACCTTAACCGTCTCTACCTCGAACAGAACCAGCTGCATGTCGAACTGCTGGGCCGCGGCACCGCCTGGCTCGACACCGGCACGCAGGACTCGCTCATCGAGGCCGCCCAGTTTGTGCACGCCATCGAAAGCCGCCAAGGACTGAAGATCGCCTGCCTCGAGGAAATCGCCTGGCACAACGGCTGGATCAATCAGGCCCAGATGCAGGCCAACATTGAGAAGCTCGGCAAATCAGGCTACGCCGACTATCTCCGCCGCCTCCTGGCGGATACGCCGGGAGCCTGAAGCTCCGGGCGACCGGCCTCCATGTCCCTCCGGACCACCAGATCTCGTGCTGACGGGCAGACCTTCTCCGGATGGCAGGTGCTTCCCATCGCCCGCTGGTCGCACCGCCGGATCTTTTTTGACGGCTCCATGATCTGGCTGCGCGACCACGGCGAAATCGATCTGCCGGTCGCGGTGCGGGGCAGCCGACTCGAGCTAACCGGTGAGCTGCTCGACTTCACCAAGGAGTTTCCGACCGCGCGTCCTTTCCCTGGATTGCGCGTGCGGCTCAACCGCCGCGTGCTCGGCGAAATCCACCCGGCGCAACCCGGACCGTTCGCCTGGCACTTTCCCCTTCCACCGGGCGGGGTGCCCGCGCATGCCGTGCTGTCCCTGGAGTTGCTCGGGGTCGCCGGGAGCAACTTTCTGGCGTGGCTGGGGCGCCTTACCCATCAGGTTCCGCTGTCGCGCCGCCTGCGCGCCCGCCTGCAGGAATACCGCCTGCAGAAACGGAACCGTCAATTGCGCATCGAGATGATCGCCGTCGACGGCGAGGCCATCATCCGCTTCCGCCAGCACCATCCTGTGCCAGCCCCCCGCCTCCTTGCGGAGAGCTGGCAACCGGGGTTGAACCTCGTGGGCTTCTTTCGCGCGGCGCTGGGCGTCGGCGAGTCGGTGCGCTGCGCCGTGCGCGCCGCCGAAGCCGCCGGCCTGCCGGTCGCATTGATCGAACTGCGGCTCAACTGCCTCAACCCGGCGGCCGATGATACCTATGCCAGCCGGCTCCAGTCCGACAATCCCCACCCGGTGAACGTGTTTCACCTCGACGCCCGGCAGTCGGAGGAGATTGATCATCATCACGGCCGGCACTTTCGGAACGGCAAATACAACGTCGCCTACTGGGCGTGGGAATTGCCGGAATTCCCTGATGGCTGGGTGTACCAACACCGTTATTTCGACGAAATCTGGTGCCCATCCGAATTCACCCGCGCCGCCATCGCCGCCAAGGTGCCCAAGCCGGTGCTGGCCATGCCGCATGCGATCGACTTCCCCGTTCCGCAGGGTGATTTCCGTGCGAAGTTCGGACTGCCGGAGCGCACCTTCCTCTTCCTCTTCATCTACGACCTCAATTCCACCCAGGAGCGCAAGAATCCCCGGGCGGTGGTCGCGGCTTTTCGGAAAGCCTTCCCCGGAAGCGGCCCGGTCGGACTGGTGATCAAGACCCACAACCCGGACCGGCATGCCGCCGCCTTTGCCGAGCTCCAAGCGGAATTGACCGGGCAGTGCAACGTCCACCTCATCTGCGAAACGCTGCCGCGCGCGGCAATCTGCGAGCTGCAGCAGACCTGCGACTGCTTTGTCTCGCTGCACCGGGCGGAGGGCTTCGGCCTCAACATCGCTGAGGCCATGTTTCTCGGCAAACCGGTCATCGCCACCGACTGGTCCGGCACGGCCGAGTTCGTCAACGCCGCCAACGGCTGCCCCGTCAACTACCGGCTGGTGACACTCGACCGCGACCACGGTCCCTACCCACGCGGGCAGACCTGGGCCGACGCCGACGTGGATCATGCCGCTTATTGGATGCGTTGTCTGATCGAAGACCGCGCGATGCGCGAACGTCTGGGCGCGCAGGCGGCCGCGGACATACGCCGCCGTTTCTCGCCGGAGGCGATCGGCCGCAAGTACCTGCGGCGCCTGGATTCGTTCGCCCTCTGGTAGCCGGCCGTTTCGAACCTCGACTTCCGGGCAGCCGCCAATCAAGAGGCGACTGTCAGCCCTGCCCGGCGTTCCAGCTCAAAAGGTGCTGGCAGATGCTGTCGACGTCGGCGTGGTCAAGTCCCGGATGGATCGGCAGGCAGAGAAGTTCGCGGCAGCAAGGCTTGAGGTAAGGGGCACGAAGTGTGAAGGTTGATTCCAACGTGTGAGCAATCCTTCTCCCCCCCCGCGGACTTCTCTCCTTGCGCCGCCGCGCGTAAGCGTGATCGTCCCTCTCTACAATCGCCTCGACCTTACGCAGGAATTTCACGAATCACTCCCACGCACGCTGCCGGGAGACCTCGCCTGGGAACTGATCTACGTCGATGACGGCAGCACCGACGGCACGCGGGCCTGGCTGGGTGCGCTGCCGCCGCCGGCACGGGCGATTCTTAATGAACGCAACCTCGGCTACGCGGCGAGCAACAACCGCGGGGCGCGCGCGGCCACGGGTGAATTCCTCGTCCTGCTCAACAACGATCTTGTCCTGACCCGCGGATGGCTTGAACCGATGCTGGCCGCCTTCGAACGCTTTCCCCGGGCCGGCTTGGTCGGCAACATCCAGCGCGACGCCTGCACCGGCGCTCTCGACCATGCGGGGGTCTTCATCAACGGCAAAGGCAAGCCCGAACACGACCGGACCTTGCCCCGGCTGCGCCGTCTGCGCGCTTATAAAAAAGTCATGGCCCTGACCGGCGCCTGCGTCCTGGTGCGGCGACAGACCTACCTCGACCTCGGAGGCTTCGACGAACAATACGTCAACGGGTGCGAAGACATTGACCTCTGCCTCCGGGCGCACCTGGCCGGCCATCGCCACTACCTCGCCCTGCGCAGTGTCATCGGCCATCACATTCGCGCCTCGCGGGGGCAACAACTCCGCGACGAGGAGAACTGCTTCCGCCTGACGCGGGTCTGGCGTGACACGCTGGTCTCCCTCGCCGCACGCGCGTGGTGCCGCGACTTCATCACCAATCCCTTCGACCGGTCGTTCGTCGTCGATCATCGGCTTGCCCGCGCCGCCCTGGGGTATCATTTGCGCCTGCGCCGCCGCATCCCGCCCGTGGTTCAGGCCGCGGTGCATGGCGCCGTTGAGCGCGAACTCGCCCGCTGGCGGAAAATGTTCGGCGACGCCTAGCTGGCAGGCCTGCTCCGCACCACCTCGCGCACGACCGACTGGGGTCGGCGGTTGACGGTCAGGAACATCCGGCCAACGTGCCATCGGTACTGCCTTCGTTGACAGGCATCATCTCATGTCCGCCCTCGGTGCGCAGGGACCTCGATCTCCCCGACCTGCGGCTTGATGGTTCCAGCGCTGTTATAAAGCGGTATGACAAAAACCAAGCGCGGGCTGGCCGGAAGAAGACATGGGTTGAAGGGGAGTGGAAAGCAAAGCGCGCCATCACCGCCCGTATCAATGGTGGCGCAAGGTAATCCGCACTGGCCTGTCAGGCAGGCTTGGGCAAATCGCCTTCACCGGCAGCCGCTGGCGCGGAATCCGTCACGGGCGCCGGGTCAGTACTGGCTTTAGCCGGACCCGGAAATGGTGCCTCGCTGCCTGGCGGCGACCCAGGAGCATTCGCTGGGTCAGCCGCGGGGGCCGCTGCGTCGGTGGGAGCCGCGGGTGCTGTCGTCTCGGAAGCCGCGGGTGGCGGTTGCACCGCCGTGTCGACGGGAGTTGGGGTGGAGGCCGCGGCTTCCGGGAAATTTTCCAGGTCGTGCTCCTCGCCCTCCGCCGCCTCGGCGGTCTTGGCGCGCGCCTCGGCCATGGGGGGCGGCGCAAACAGACGGCCGTCGGCAAACTCGGTCACGTACCCCTCCTGCACGAGCCAGCGCCGATCCATCGTCAGGCGTCTCAACTTTTCCTGCTGCTCGGGCGTGAGCGGCGACTCCACCGGAGCGGCCGTGGGAATGGGTTCGGCCGCCGGGGGTGCGGCGGCGGCCGGTTCCGCGGGTGCGGCCGGTTCGGCGGGCGCCGGCACTGGCATGGGCGGAGTCGACGGAATGGACAGCGGCGGTGTCGACGGAACGGACGGCGGCGTGATGCCGAGGAGTTTTACCGGCAGTTCCTTCACCGTGATCATCGGATTGGCCTCGATGAATGCGATGAGCGTGCCGATGCTCTCGGCAAAGCTCTGGCCCGGCACGCGGAACTTGCGCTTGACCGCACACACGTAGGAAATGCCCTTGGCTCCTTTCTTGAAGATCGTGAACCCCTCACGGCGCAGCCGCCCGCGCAGGGCGTTGGCCGTGTCGAGCGGGAAACGGCGCTGGCGTTCGAACTGGCCTTCAATGGCACGGCGGATTTCGCCCGGCGGCAGCGATTCGACGAGCTTGGCATGGAAGCGCGCCGATTCGACCATCTTCACCATCCGGTCCTTGGCCGCCGCCAGCAAGTGGGTGCGAGCGTCCTCCAGATTGTCGAACACCACTGGCGGCTCACCCTCGGCGCCAAGTTTCCAAGTGTAGCGCGCGGCCTTCTTCATCTTTTCGAGCCACTGATTGACCACTTCGGGATCGCGCACGGTCTCGATGTGCTCGCGAAAATCTTCGAACGGCATGCGCGGGAAGCGCGTCGCATGATGCTGCTGCACGATCTGCTGATAGCGGTGATAGTTGGGCGGACCGAGCAGTTCACCCGAAAGGGTACAGCGATTGACGAACGGGAAGTTGCCCTTCGGCGGCTCCACCTCGACGATCGCCAGCTCGAAGAATTTATCGAGGTGCCTGCCCACCACATGGGCGACAGCCGCCTCCTCGGTCTCGAACGGCATGCCGTCGGGAATCGCCACCCAGATCGGGCCGGCGGGCTTGGCTGGCATTGGCGCGGTGGATGGTGTCGCAGCCGGCGCCTCGGCCGTCCCCGCCGCCTCCGGCGGCTTGCGCGTCACCACCACGACGAAGCGCTCGTATTTGCCGAGAATCAAACGCGCGATTTCGAACAATTCGAAGGTCCGGCACGAGGTGCGCATGGCTTTCACCAGCGCCGAGAACCCGGCGTCCTCGGGATAGAAAGCGACGTTGAAATAAGGACTCAGGTAGGGCCGGTAATCCTGTGGCGGGCGCGAGCCGGACCACCGGTGTTCTCCGCCGCCCTCCCGCCCGGGCGGCCGTCCTCCGCGGAACCCCTCCCCCTCGGGGGGCCCACCGGCCGACCGGTTGGGGCCGCCGCGTTCGGGGCCCGGGCGGGCCGCGGCTCGCTCTGGAGCGGCATCGGCGAATGCTCCGCCTGGCTTGCGAAATCCGCGCCGGTCACGACGCACTTCGCCGCCGTCGGCACTGCGCGGTCTTCCGTCGCCACGATCAGGACCCTCGCGGCGTGGGCCGCGTTCACGCTCACCTTCCCGCCGCGGTCCGGGAACCGATTTGATCTCGGTCCATTGCGTCCCGAAGCGGAAGTCCTGAAGTTGGCTGAGATCGATTTTGTTGAGACCCTGTTCGGGAGTCTCCTTGGCAGGCGGTTCTTCCATGAGTAAGTCGGCACAGCGGGCGCGTGCCCGCGCAAAAGCGTATCGGCAAGAGAGAGAGTCGCTGCGGGCCGCAGGTGGGCGGGGGCAGCAAGCGGGTGAGTTTTGCCGCCCACGGGGGCGTGGCAAGCGATTTCCCGGCGCCGCGGATTCACCGCCCAATTCAGGGCTTTACATTCGCCGCCGTGGTCCTACTTATCCGTCCTCCCAACGCGCGAAACGCTCAGGTGGTGGAACTGGTAGACACACACGTTTGAGGGGCGTGTGCCGCAAGGCGTGCGGGTTCGAGTCCCGCCCTGAGCACCATCTCAACATTTGGCCGGTCTTGGTCAGCCGAACTCAACGACGGACAATCGTCCTCTGATTCAGCGACTTCCGCCACGCTCAAGATCGGACCCGATTTTTTATCAAGGACGGCCTTGGACTGAAAATCCCCGTTTGGGCCGGAAAAACGTGGAGAGATACGTGGATCGTTTTCGCCTCTGCGGGTTTTTCGTGGAGAACTACGTGGATTAGCCGGGGTCGCCGTCACAGCCTTCGCCATGCCTGCGAGCGTTTCGATGCCCTCGGCCAACGGCAGTTTGGTTGAAAAACGCGGTGTGCCCTCGCGTGTGATCAGACTCTTGTGCCGGGCCAGTTGCATGATCACACGCGAGGGCACACCGCGTTTTTGCAGGTGGCTGATGAACGTCCGTCGAAACGTGTGGATGCCGGCTGGCCGGCCCCATTTGTCCAATAACGGAATCCCCGCCTTCACCATATCCCGGTGAAGGGTATCCGCGTCAGGAACACCGCGCCAAAAAACACGAGTGCTTGGTTTAAAAAACTCAGAACGTGCGGCGCGCAATTCAGGTACAAGCACGGAGAGGATTGGCAACCAATCCGCCCGCCGTGCTTTGGTTGCTTCCGCACGCAGAAAAAAACCGGATTCATCGTCTAAATGCACGTCGCCCCAACAAAGCATCCTGCCCTCCTTGCGGCGCAGTCCACTGAAAGCCAGAACACGGTAAACCAAGAGCCTCCTTTTTGGCGTCACGGCAAAAAGCTGAGCAAGCTCCTCTTCGCTGAACGCACGCGGCCCTTGGGGATACTTCACGATAACCGGCAGTTTTTCGATCCGTTTGAGCGGATTGGGGATTTCGTAGGTGCGGTCCACCCAATTGAAGAATGCTCGCGCCGCATCGAAGAAATGATTGAGCGTGCGCGCCTCGAAACCTTTCTGCGCATTGCGCCAGTCAACGAATCCGCGCCTCGTCACATCAGCCATGCAGTTCCAACGACAGCCTTTGGCGAGAGCAACGATTCGCGGTTTGAGCATGCGCGTGTAGCTGCGCGACAGGCCACGTTTGTTCACGTCTTTCAAATACTCTTCCAGAAGCTCAACCAGCGGACGCCGCAGCGCCTTTCGTGTGAACGCCGCCGGGATGAGTCCGACTGACTCCCGCTGGGCATCTTCGTGAATCTCGGTCAGAAGTTTCATAGCCACTTCTTTGACCGTGGTATGCAAAGTGACCTCATGCACCCTTGGGTCTTCGCCAATGCTGTAGCGTCCCCGGTAACTCCTGTGTTTCCCATCAGGCAGGACAAGATATTTTTGCATGACAATCTCCTATGCCGTGAGCGTTTTGAGTGACAGGTCTGGAGAGATACGAGTGGTAGTGCCCTACTGAACTACCTTTTGCAGGTCGCTCCACTTAATCAGTCGAAGCCCGCGAATCTTTGTGGATCGCAGTTGGCCTGCGATGATCATGCGCCGGACTGTTTTGTCGGACATGCGCATAAATTCCGCGGCTTCTTTGATACGGAACAGTTGGTCGCCGTTAGGCATTACCGGCGCTGAAATCGTTGCTTGGGGTGTGCTCATTTTTTGGGGATTAGATGTTCGAGAAGAATTGCCAGGGCCACGAGCGCACCTGCGCCGATCAAAGCCCCTTTTATGATGTCGGTATTTTCTTTGAGCTTTGCGGCCTTCTTGAACTGCTGAAGCATTTGTTCGTGATAGGCGGACGGCGGAGTCACGTCTCTTTCCCAACCACTGACCGTCGTCCAATGCACGTTCATGAGTTGACCAAACTCGGTCTGGTTCATCCCGAATGACTCGCGCAGGGTTCGAATTTCCGCGGGCTTCATGTTATAGTCTATCCTATATTTAATTCTAATCCCTCTAGTCAAGCAATGTTTCCCTTACGGCTTGTCCACTGACGGCCAACGCGAAGTGTGGCGGCCCTATGACAACTACACTCAACCTCAATGATTCCGGGCGGGCCAAGCTCGCTCTTTCACGCACTGAAACCGACAAAGCCCTTGGAGTTTCTACGATCACCGTTTACCGTCTGGTCAAACGCGGACTCTTGCGGCCTTCCCGTGCCACACGCAGACTCTTGTTCCCAATCTGGGAAATTGAGCGGTTTCTCTGCGAAACCTCGCTCGAAATAAAACTTTAGCCGCCGCTTGCTCGGAAATCTCCCGGCGCAGGTCGAAAAGGTCGCGCCGGGCAGGTCCCAAGGGCGGGGACATTTCCCCGAATTACCGATTCCCCCATTGGCCCAAACGCCCAATCTCCCAATCCGTTCCCCCTTTTTCTGGACCGAATTATGCCCATTCTTTTGTCCAAAGCTGTCCGTTCGCGGTCGATTGTTGTCCATTACGGTCCAAACGTTTTCCCTATTTTCCCATACGGGTGGAAAGAATGGGGAAAACGGTGGGAAATGGGCAAAGTATCGGAAAGCCCATTGCAGAATCCTTTCGGGATCCTTTCCGCCCAAACCAGCCCCGTTTGTTTCTCTCGATGGGACCGTTTTCCGCCGTTTAATTCCCCGTTCCCCTCGTCTATTTTCCCGATTAAAGTCCGTTTTTCGCCCATTCCCTCGGTCAAACGGCGAAAAGGGAAATCACCGTTAAACGCCCATTCTTTCCCAAATAGTACCGTTTATTCCCTTAATAAAAGGCCGTTCCCCGATTACGGGTGTCGTTTCCGCTGATTAAACACAGAAATGGGCGCTCTGGACGCGGGAAACGGTGTCGGCTGTCTGTTGCCGCTGTTGCGTTTGGTCACGTCTCTGCATTACCGCCCGGGAGATACGCTATGGGAACCGGTTGCTATTATCAGTTGATTTTGTTTTCCTGAGCGTGAAATGCCTCCCAGGCATTATTACGCCCACACGGCCGAAGATAAAAACGGCCGCCCGCTCCCCGAGTCCAGCGGCCGTTGGCAACCGTTGGCCGAGCACCTGCGCAACGTGGCCGCTATGGCGAAGCAGTTCGCCGAGCCACTCGGCCTCGCCGCTGAAGCCGAACTTGCCGGCCTGCTGCACGATCTGGGGAAATACGCAGTTCGTTTCCAAGACCGCCTTCAAGACAACTCGATCCACGGTATCAATCACTGGGCTGCAGGTGCCGCTCACGCGGGCAGCGACTTGAAGCAACTCGCTGCCGCTTTCGCCGTGGATGGGCATCATACCGGCATTCCCTCGTTGGATGGAGACGGACTGAAGCAAACCGTGCTACGGATGCTCGGTGACGAAACCCGCGTGCAATTCACCCGCTGCACGGAATCAATCCTGGAATTGCTGGCACGTTTCGAGTCTGACGGGTTTCAACTCCCGGGTGTTTCTCCGCACCGCACCGATGACCGGTTTGCCGAGGCTGTTCGCACGCGGATGATCTTCTCCTGCCTCGTGGACGCGGACTTCCTGGATACGGAAGCACACTTTGACCCGGCAGCCGCTGCGTGGCGGACGGCTCCCGAACTGGAGGCAGATCGTGCGCTCGCCCTCCTTCAGCAGCACCTCGCTTCGTTGCCTACCGCCGGTGATCTGAACGCCCGCCGACGCCGGCTGCTTGCCGACTGTCTCGCTGCAGCCGCGCATCCTCCCGGCCTGTTCACGCTCACCGCCCCAACGGGCAGCGGCAAGACACTCAGCTCGCTTGCATTCGCCCTGCAACACATCGCTCACCACAATTCTGCAATCCCGCCCAACGACCCACGCCGGTTCCGCCGCATCATCGTCGTCATCCCTTACTCCAACATCATCGAACAGACCGCACGGGTCTTTCGCGACCGCTTTGAATCCCGGTTCGGCCCCGACTATGTATTGGAGCATCACAGCGCGGTGGCACCGCGCGAAAGGTCGGACGACCGGGGCAGGGATGCGGAGGAAACCCGTCTGCGTCGAGCTCGGCTCGCCCAAGAAAACTGGGCGTCGCCCCTCATTGTCACGACCAGCGTGCAGTTCTTTGAAAGTCTGTTCAGTCACCGTCCGTCAGGTTGCCGCAAGCTGCACAACATTGGCCGCTCTGTCGTGCTGTTCGATGAAGTCCAGACCTTGCCTCCCAACCTCGTTCCTTCGCTGCTCTCCGCAGTCAGCTTGCTGACCCGTGATTACGGCGTGACCGCCGTTTTTATGACCGCAACCCAGCCGGCCTTTGCTTCCGCCGGGCCAGCCTTGCGCTACGCTTGGAACCCGAGGCCCATCACCTCGGACGAAAGCGGCCTGGCCGAGGCCCTCCGCCGCACGCAAATTGAGCTTCCGCCCCAGGACTGCACCGTCTCTTGGCCGAGCGTCGCCAAAAAGCTGACGCAGCACGACCAAGTCCTGTGCGTGGTGAACACCACTGCCCACGCTCGTGAGTTGTTCCGGCTCCTGCCCCCAGAGAATCGTTTCCATCTTTCCGCCCGCCTGTGCCCGGCCCATCGCCAGGCGAAGCTCGCCGAAATCCGCCGCCGCCTCGACCCCCGAGTCAACCTGCCCTGCCGTCTCGTCTCCACCCAGCTCATCGAAGCCGGAGTGGACGTGGATTTCCCCATCGCTTGGCGGGCACTCGGTCCGCTCGACTCCATTATCCAGACAGCGGGGCGCTGCAATCGCGAGGGCCGGCACGCCGAGCCTTGCCCCGTCATCGTGTTCCGCCCGGAGGATCACAAAACCGCGCCCGGGGCCTACAGAATCGCCACGGCCAAGACACAGGAATTCCTCCATCGCCATCCCGATGCCGCCGACCGCCTGCATTTGCCGGAGTTCTACGCCGCCTATTTCCGCGAACTCTACGGATTGCTCGGCCCACAGGCGGCCAAGGACGATCCTGTCTTCGCGGCCAGCGAGGCGCTCGATTTTCCAAAGGCAGACGAAGCTTGCAGTCTCATCGGCGACGAAACTCGCGCTGTGCTGGTGCGATGGCGCGACAGGAACGGGCGCGACCGCGGGGATGAACTCGCCGAGAAACTGAAAACTCAAAAACACCTCACCGCTGCCGAATGTCGCGAAGCACAGCGTTATTCCGTCAATCTCTACCAAGCTGAATTCACCGATGCCCGGGCCAAAGGCTACCTCTACCAACCTGCCGAGGACTGGGATTTCTGGGTCTGGAACTCAGACTACGACGACGATCTCGGCCTCGGCCACTCCAACCACACCATCCTATGATCATCCACCTCCGCACCTGGGGCGATCTCGCCTGCTTCACGCGACCTGAAATGAAGGTCGAGCGTGTGAGCTACCCAGTCATCACGCCCAGCGCTGCGCGCGGCCTGCTGGAGGCCATCCTCTACAAGCCGCAGTTCCGTTGGCGCATCCGGCGCATCGCTGTGAAAAAACCCATCCGCTTCCTCGCCTTCCGCCGCAACGAGGTGAAGTCCCGCCTCTCCCCGCGCAAGCCGGAACCGCTGCTGGCAGACGAGGACCGCACCCAACGCAATACCCTCGCGCTGCGCGATGTCGAATACGTCATCGAAGCCAGCCTGCACCTGACGCCTCTCGCCGGTCTGCCGCGCCGCAAGCCTGAGGATGCCGAGGACCGCGGCGACGACACGCTTGTCAAATACCTAGCCATGTTCCAACGACGCGTGGAGAAGGGCCAGTGCTTTGCCCAGCCCTGCTTCGGCTGCCGAGAGTTTCCCGCCCACTTCGAACTTGCCGACGAGTCGGCCATGCAGGTTGCCCCCGGCATCAACCGCGACACCGATCTCGGCCTGATGCTCTATGACGTGTTCCATCTCGACGTCGCCAAGGATCAGCAGCCCGGCAAAGTCGAGAAGCCGCAGCCCCGCATCACCTTCTTCCCGGCAAAACTCAAGGACGGCATCGTCGCCGTACCCGGATGGGAGGAAATCAAAACCCAACTCGGAGGTGCCGCATGATGCTCCAAGCCCTCATCGCCTACGCCGAACGCGAAGGCCTCGGCGACCCGGATTTTGAAACCATCGGTGTCCGCTGGCTGATCGCTCTCGATTCTCACGGCAACTTGGCGGGCGACCCGATTCCGCTGGTTGAGAACCCGGGCGAGAAGAAAGCCAGACCCAAACGGCTGGTGCGGCCGAAATCCGATCCTGATTTCGTTTCCCATGGGCGTTCCTATTTCCTGTGTGACAGCCTGGAACGTTCGACGGCATTCGTTGAGGATAACGCCAAGCGTGAAAAGCGCCGGGTCAATCAAGCTTACTTTGTGGGTTTGCTCGTGGAGGCGGCCAAGAGCTGCCCGGCTGAATCCAAGCGGCTCATGTTGCTGGCGGCATTTCTCCGGGATGCCGCCAAGCTAGCCGGCCTTCACGCAAAACTCTTTGCTGCCAAAGCAAAGACCAGTAACAACGCCACCTTTTCGGTGGATGGACACCGCCTCTTGGAATCTACCGACCTCAAGGCCTGGTGGAGACGGAAGAACCAAAGCCAGCGTGACGAACAGAAACCGATCGAGGCCGTATGTCTGGCCACGGGGCGACTTGGACCTGTCTGCCGAACCGCTGGATTCATCAAATTGCTGGGCGAGGACACGAAGCTGATCTCCTTCAACAAGGAGTGCCCCGCCTTTGAGTCCTTCGGACTTTCGCAAGCTGCCAACGCGCCGGTCAGCACGGGTGCCGAGGAGAGCTTTCGATCCGCACTGAACAGCCTGATTGAGAAGAGCCGCAGCCAGGGGCTGGTCTTCAACAATACTGTTCATCTCCACTGGACGCGCCAGCCGACGCCTAAAGATCCTTTCGACTTGCTTGCCGAGCCCGACGAGCAGGCTGTGGCCACACTTATCGAATCAGTGAAGACTGGCCGGAAGCCGGTAGGTTTTGATTCCAATCTCTACTATGCGCTCAGCCTGTCCACTAATGGTGCCCGCATCGTAGTTCGGGATTGGTTGGAAAGCACTGTCCCTGAAGTTGAGCGCAACATCGCAAGTTGGTTTTCTGACCTGACCGTCATCGATCAATCTGACGCAATGCCACGACGGGGTTTCAGCCTTTGGGGCCTGCTCGCCACACTTGTTCCCAGAAAAGATGGCAATCCAGACTTTAGCAAACTTGCCCCTCAGGCCGCCACGGAACTGCTGCATTCCGCTCTGAATGGCGGTGCGCTCCCACAACCCATACTCGCAGCAGCGATTCGCCGGCACCAACTCGACGAAAACAAGAACAATCCTGCCCGCCTCGCTTTGATCAAGGCATGCCTCATTCGTTCACCAAACCGAAAGGATACAGATACCATGAAAGATCGCCTCGACCCGGAATCAAAGGATCGCGCCTACCTCTGCGGCCAATTGTTCGCAGTGATCGGGCGCTTGCAGCTGCTGGCACTCGGCAAAGTCGGCGCCTCCATCGCCGAGCGCACCTATGGAGGCGTGGCGACTCGACCCGCTACGACATGCGGGCCGTTATTCACCAAATTGCCGGCCTACTTGAAAAAGGCCAACACGCGGTTCCCAGGCAGCGGAACGAACAAACAGAAGGAACTCGAAAACCTGAGTGTCCGAATCGAAGAGCTTGGTGGTATTCCACAGACCCTAAGTCTCGAAGAGCAAGGCCGCTTCGCCCTCGGCTATTATTGTCAGTTGGCTCAATACCGAGCTGACCGAGACGAAGCAAAGGCCGCCGAAGCTGCCGCTGAGGTCGTCGAGGAAAGCATCTGAATCGAAACCACTAACCCTACCTATCAACACTCAACTACCCAATACATGAATCACCGTTACGATTTCGTTTATCTCTTCGACTGCAAAGACGGCAATCCCAACGGGGACCCCGATGCCGCCAACGCCCCGCGTATCGACCCGCAGGACATGCATGGCCTCGTTTCCGACGTATGCCTAAAGCGCAAGGTCCGGAATTATGTTCTGACTGTTGGAGGCGACGGCCGGGACATCTTCGTCCAGACCAAGTCTCCCCTTAACCCAAGGATCGCAGACGCATGCAAGGAAGCCAACTTGCCCGACTACAAGAAGGCAGATGGCAAGTGGGATACCGATAAGGCGAAAAGCCGCTCACAAAAAGACATTCGCAGGATTCAGCAGAAATTATGCTCCCGCTACTTCGATGTGCGGAGCTTTGGTGCAGTCATGTCCACCGGGCCAAACGCTGGGCAAATTCGTGGGCCGGTTCAATTGACGTTCTCACGCAGCGTGGACCGAATTCTCCCCCTTGATCTTCCGATCACCCGGGTTACAGACGTCGACAAGGAAGAAGGGGAGATGGGCCGCAAGAACCTCATTCCCTATGGCCTCTACCGCTGCCACGGTTTTATCAGTGCCTATCTCGCCCGCGAAACCGGCTTCAGTGACGACGATCTCGCGCTCTTTTGGCAGGCGCTCACCCAGATGTTCGATCATGACCGTTCTGCCTCGCGCGGCACGATGGCCCCCCAAAAGCTCGTCGTCTTCAAGCACGCTTCCGCCCTCGGCAATGCGCCCGCCCACAAATTATTCGAGCGCGTTACGGTGGCCAAGAAGGCCGACGTTACTGCCCCGCGATCATTCGCTGACTACATCGTCACAGTGAATCGAGACGGCCTCCCGGCGGGCGTCGAAGTGACCGAGATACTGTGAACTCATCAGACCCCATCCCGCTCAGCGCCCTCAACGACTTCCTCTACTGCCCGCGGCGAGCGGCGTTGAAGTTCATCGAGGGACTACGCAGCGAGAACGAGCACACCGTGCTCGGCGAACTCGCGCATGAGCATGTGGATTTCCCCGGATTCGAGCAGCGCGCGAGCTGGAAACTCCTCCGCGCCCTGCCGCTCTTCTCGGATAAACTCGGTCTCTCCGGCAAGGCTGACTTGGTCGAAATCCAACAAGCGGCTGACGGCCGCATCGCGGCTGCACGTCCTGTCGAATACAAGAAAGGCCCCAAGCGCCGCTTCGACAACGATGAGGTCCAACTCTGCGCGCAGGCGCTCTGCCTCGAAGAAATGCTCAGTCTCTCGGTCGAGTCCGGCGCAATCTTTTACACGCAGTCGCAGCGCCGCCTCGAAATTCCATTCGATGATGCCCTGCGCCGTCTCACGCTCGACACCATCGCCGCCGCCCGCGCGTTGGTTGCCTCCAATCAGACGCCTGCCGCCGAACTTAAAACCCAATGCGAGGGCTGCTCGTTGCATGAAATCTGCCTGCCCGAGCTGGCCCGCTCTGCTACCGCCTGGCGCAGCGCAGAGATGCAGCTTTACACCCCGACCGATTGATCGCCCCGTGTCTCAGATCATCCAAAACACGCTCTACCTGCTCACGCCCGGACTGTACGTGCACCGGGATCATTTGTCGCTGCGCGTCGAGCAGGACGACCAACTCAAGCTCTCGCTACCCATCCACAACCTCGAATCTGTGCTGGTTTTCGGACCGAGCAGCGTCTCGCCGCCAGCCATGCAGCTTTGCTGGGAGAACGGCGTGACGGTCGCCTTCCTGTCCGAGCACGGTCGCTTTCTCGCGCGGGTCGAGGGCGTGCCTCAAGGCTCCGTGCTCCTCCGTCGCGCGCAACACCGGTTTGCCGATGACTCCGCGCTCGCCCTGCCGCTTATTAAGAACCTTGTCGCCGGGAAGGTGCAAAACAGTCGCTGGCTGCTCAACCGTACGGCTCGCGAGGCGACCGACGAAGCCGAGCGCACCAGACTGGTTGCAACCGCGCAACAACTCGCCTACGCCCTACGGGAACTGCCCGCCGCCGTGCACGCCGATGCCGCTCGCGGCGTCGAGGGTCGCGCCGCCGCGCTCTACTTCGATGTGTTTCCCTTGCATCTGAAGCCGGCCGTGCGGGAAAGGTTTCCTTTCGACGGACGCGAACGCCGGCCGCCGCGGGATGCGCTCAATTGTTTGCTGTCCTTTCTTTACGCGCTCCTGCGCCACGATTGTGTAGCTGCCCTCACCGCCGTCGGACTCGATCCGTTCGTCGGCTTTCTCCACACCGACCGGCCGGGCCGGGAGTCGCTCGCGCTCGATCTCATGGAGGAGTTTCGCCCCCTCGCCGACCGGCTGGCGATCACGCTCCTCAACCGCGGCGAACTGAAGGTCACGGATTTCGTCGAGCGAGAGGGCGGTGCTTGGGAGTTGACCGAGGCAGGGCGCAAGGCGCTCGTCGCGGCATGGCAGGAGCGCAAGCTCGAAGAGACACGGCACGTCCAATTCAAAGAGAAGGTGCGTTATGGGCAGTTGCCGTTTTTGCAGGCGCGGATTCTGGCGCGGGTGCTACGCGGCGACATCCCGAGCTACCTGCCCCACCTGTTCGCCTGAGAGGAGGCCGGAACATGCTCGTAGTTGTAACCTATGATGTTTCGACGGTTGACGCCAAACCCGGCGCGCGCCGCCTGCACCGCGTCGCCAAAGTGTGCGAGTCCTACGGCATACGCGTGCAAAAATCGGTGTTTGAATGTCAGGTGGGCGCAACGGAGTGGGTCGAGCTGCGCGCCAAACTGCTGCGCGAAATCAAGCTCGACGAAGACTCCCTGCGCTTTTACTTCATCGACCAAGCTGATCGCGTCCGCATCGAGCATCATGGCGTGGACAAACCGCTCGATCTAGAAACAGATGCGCTGATCGTATGAGGGAATATCTGCGTGCCGCGAACCACCTACCTCGGTCGCTGCTGCACCCTTTCGCGAGATATCGCATCTCTTTCTGCACTCAAGGTCTGAGACGGATTTCTGAGTCATTCGCGGCGGCTCATTTTTGGTTCTTTGACAACGTTCGCAAAATCTCCGAGCTAAGGGACTGGCATACCGGGCTCAAACCGGTACGCCATCACTCCGGCCCTCGGGCCGGAGTGCGGATTGAAACATGATGACCCTTCGGCGGTTGCTGTTCGGCCGGATCACTCCGGCCCTCGGGCCGGAGTGCGGATTGAAACTGATTTCGGCTGCCGAAAAGGTCGTCCGTGGCATCATCACTCCGGCCCTCGGGCCGGAGTGCGGATTGAAACAGGATGATCCAGGCGGAACCGTTGAATCCCGCGAATCACTCCGGCCCTCGGGCCGGAGTGCGGATTGAAACCAGCTTAAGGATCACGGTGTGAGTGGGGAATGGACGGATCACTCCGGCCCTCGGGCCGGAGTGCGGATTGAAACAGGGAAGGAATGTAGGACGGATCCCCCGAAAACGAATCACTCCGGCCCTCGGGCCGGAGTGCGGATTGAAACTGCCCGGCCTCGGCAAAGACATGCCCAAGGCCCATATCACTCCGGCCCTCGGGCCGGAGTGCGGATTGAAACATTCCTATGGCCCTAGAAAGGCAAAAGTCGGGCCGGAGTGCGGATTGAAACTTCCATCACCTGATGATTAATATTACTTACAGACATCACTCCGCCCATCGGGGCGGAGTACGGATTGAAACCTGACCCTCGACACCTCGCAGAACGCGACGTTCACTATCACTCCGCCCCTCGGGGCGGAGTGCGGATTGAAACAGTTCTTGCTCCGGCACGACCGCCAAGCCCGCGCAGTATCACTCCGGCCCTCGGGCCGGAGTGATGCTCGATAGTGTCATTTCATAAGTCACTGTCCGTCTCGTTTCGCTGCGCGCAACAGCGTCAGGATGGCGTGACGGATTTCAGGCGAGAGGTTTGGCCACGCAGTGACGATTTCGGCCATCTCTTCCCCCGCTTGGCCGGGGATGCGTGGAGAATGGCATGGATCGGCCTTGCCTGATTCCCCCGCTTCTTTCCCGCTCTTAGCGCCTTTCCCAACTTGCTCGGCGGGTTCGAGTCCTGAGCACCACTTTCCCAGCGTCATGTGACTGCGCAGATAATTTGCCCGCTTTCTAAGGCCATTTTGTTCGGGAGATGACGATAAAACTTACTCCTGGTTTACCCTCTTGAAAACAGGTTCCATCAAGAGGCGAAGACCGGCCAGAAATTCGCGGCCGGCACCGATCAAACGGTGCTCAGTTCGGGCTGCTTAACGCCACGGTTTGGGAGGACATGCGCCTTGTGGTTGCTACCCGGCCATGTCCCGTTATCCGGTTTGACCCGCCGGGCTTCCTCGCGGAAAGTAGTGTGCACCCGGCCATGTCTCTCGACTCCATCAAGCACGCTCTCCTCGCTTCGTACGAAGCCCACGGCGGCATCAACCATTTCGACGGCACCAACCTGCCTTCCGAAGAGTCGGTCAACCGGCTGGCCTCGGACCTGATGCACGTGCTCTTCCCGGGCTTTTTCGAGCAGAGCCCCGTCACCCGCCGGAGTGTCGGCACGCTCATCGAACGGCGCCTCGGGGAAATCGCCGCGCGCATGACCACCGAGATCGAGAAGTGCCTGCGCTTTGCGAAGGATTCCCAGCCGGGCACGCGGGCGCGCGAACTCGCCATGGACACGCTCGGCCGCCTGCCGGAGGTACGCCAGGTCATCCAGACCGACGTCACCGCTGCCTACCATGGCGATCCCGCTGCGCGCAGCATCGAGGAAATCATCCTCGCCTATCCGTGCGTGCTCGTCATCTCGCTCCAGCGCCTTGCCCACGTGATGTACCAGCTCGGCGTGCCGCTCCTGCCGCGCATGCTCACGGAATACGCCCACGAGCGCACTGGCGCCGATATCCATCCCGGCGCGCAGATCTCCACGCATTTCTTCATCGACCACTGCACCGGCGTGGTCATTGGCGAGACCGCGCGCATCGGCGCCCATGTGAAAATGTACCAAGGCGTCACCCTAGGCGCGAAATCGTTTGAGCTCGACGCCGATGGCAACCCTGTCAAGGGCGTGAAGCGCCATCCGGACGTTGAGGACCACGTAACGATTTACGCCCACGCCACCATCCTCGGTGGCGACGTCCGCATTGGCGCCCATTCCATTGTCGCGGGCAATGTCTGGCTGGTCGGCCAGTCCGTGCCTCCGCACAGCATCGCCTATAACAAAGGCGAAGGTCTGGTCATCCGTCCGCGCCGGAAAAAGGAGGCCGCCGTCGGATCGGCCGCCGACCTCAAGGACGGGGCCGACTGGGTGATTTGATCGCCCCGCTCCTCGCGGGCGGGCGGTCGGCCCTAAAACCCGAACACCCGGTCCTGCCGGGCAGCGAGACCGCGTGCCAGGTCCCGCGCAAAAAACGGTCCGCGGTAGATCATGCCCGTGTAGACCTGCACCAGGGTGGCACCGGCGTCGAGTTTCTCGCCGGCCGAGGCGAAATCCGTGATTCCGCCCGAGCCGATGATCGGCAGCTTCCCGCTCGTAGCGCGCGCCAGGTAGTTGATGATTTCCGTCGAACGGCGCCGCAGCGGCCGGCCGCTCAGGCCACCCGCCTGGTTCACGGTGGCGAATGGTCCCGGTCGCGCCAGGGTGGTGTTGGTGGCGATGACACCGTCGAGACCAAACTCGGCGATGACCGCGAGCGCAGTGTCGATCTGGCAAAAGTCCAAGTCCGGCGCGATCTTCAGCAGCAACGGCCGGCGCGGCTTCCCGGCCGCGACTCGTGCGCGATTGGCGTTCGCCAAGGCCGGGAGCAGCTCGCGGAGCCAGGGTTCCTCCTGCAATCTTCGCAGGTCGGGGGTGTTGGGGCTGCTGACATTAATGACGAGGTAATCGGCGTGGTCGGCGAGCAGCTCGAAGCTGCCCAGATAGTCCTGCACAGCCTTGTCGAGCGGCGCCGCCCGGGATTTGCCGAGGTTGATGCCGAGCGGGATGCGCCGCGCACCGGCCGGGATCTGCCGGGCAAGGCGGCGGGCCACGGCCTCGGCGCCCTCGTTGTTGAAGCCCATATGATTGATCACCGCCTCCTGCTCCGGATAGCGGAACATGCGGGGCCGGTCGTTGCCCGGCTGGCGCAGCAACGTCACCGTGCCGACCTCGACGTGGCCGAATCCGAGCGCCGCCGCTCCGCGCCAGGCCACGCCGTCCTTGTCAAAACCCGCCGCCAGTCCCACGGCATTGGGAAAGCGAAGCCCAAAACATTCGATCGGCCGCATGCGCGCAGCCGGCAGCTGCGTCCATGCCTCCAAGGCGCGCCGCAGCAGCGCGACCGAGCCCAGCAGCGCCATCGCCTGCACGCCCCGTTCATGGGCCACCTCCGGATCGAGCGTGAACAGCGCGGGCCGGACGAGCTTGTCGTAGATGAATCCCATGTCCGCGAAGGTGCGGTCCGCGCCGCAAAACTCAAGCCCGCCCCAGCCCCTGTCCCCCACCCGGATTTTGTGCTTGTTTTTTGCTCCACCCCCGTCACACCCTGCGCACCGCTTTCGTCCCCCAACCCGCGGGAAGGACGTCCTCAAAGTCAGCACCGTTTTTTTGCGCTGTGGAGTTGACTCCATCGTCCATCGGGCTTTTGGGTGCACGAAAACCTTACACTATCCTTTCCCCCTGCCCATGGCCAAAGCCGCTTCCCAACTCGAATGGTGCATCGTTCGCCTCGGTGAGGACCACAACTGGTGGGTCGAGGAAGTCAGCGATCCCGTGCGCTGGGACGTGGACGGCCTGAGCATCATCGATCCGCGCCAGGTGCAGCACATCATCGAGCTGATCGAGCCGATGCGCGATTATGGCTTTGAACAGGACGTCATGGAGCGTGCGTTCATCCCCTTCCGCATCGAAAAGGACCTCGGGGCAGGCCACGTGCGCCTGAGCCGGGTAAAAGACTCGCTCTTCGAGTCGGAGGACAAACTTTTCGCCCTGCCCGACCTGCTCGACGAGGAAAACGGACCCTATGCCGACTTCCTCGATCACATCACCCGCATGCGCGTGAAAATGCTCAACGATCTCTTCGATTTTGAGCAGAAGCTCAGTGTCGACGAGGTGGAGGACGAGCTGCGCGAGGCCCGGAACATCGATTTCATGGAGGGCAAGGCTGTGCACGTCTTCACCGAGATCACGGCCATTCTCGACTACGCGCCCGCCGGCTGGGAGGGGGAGGAGGAGGGCGAGCGTCCCGCCAGCAAAGAGGACGAACTGGATGATGAGGACCTGCCGGCACTCGACGAGGCGGAGGAGGAGCGCCTCAAGAACGACCAGTCGCTCAAATGGGACGAGGACGAAGAGAAGCTCGAGGATGACGAGCTTGATGCGGAAGGCCGCAAGCGCGCCCCGGAGGACAAAGACAAGGGCGGAGAGGCCGGCGAGGAGGAAGCTGACGACGATCTCGAGGAGGGAGAGCGCCCGCGCCGCCGCAGCAGCCGCGACCAGAGCTAGGCTTGTCCCCCTTGGAATTGTTTCCCGCACGGCGGCGCGTGGCGCCGCCGGTTTTGTTGCTGCGGGCGCGAGCCGCGGCCGGGCATCCCACCGCGTTGATCCGAGGCGAAGATGATGCGCTCCCCCGTTCCGCACGCCCGGTCAGTCGGTGCGAAGCTCCCCCGCCTCCGTTTCCTCGCGTACCATGGCCCGGAAGGCGTCGATCTGTTCAGGATTGCCCAGCACCAGCACCTCGTCGCCTCCGCGCAGGAATTCGCCGGCCCCGGGATTGACGATGCGGCAGCCGTTCCGGCTGATGCCCGCGATTTGCACGCCGCTATGGCGCGTCGGCGCCAGCGCGGCCAGGGTAAATCCGACGCATTTGCTGCGTGCCGGCACCATGATCGCCTCCATGCGCACTTCGTCGAATCCCGCCGCGGCCGGCTCCGTGACGGACACGATGGCCAGGAATTTCTTGGCCGCCGCCATCTGCGGTCCCAAGCCGAGCAGCAGCACCCGGTCGCGCGGGTACAGGACCGTCTCGGGCGAAGGGTTCACGATCATGTAGCCCTGGCGCTCGATGCCGACCACCGAGCAGCCAAACTTCGCCCGAAGCGCCAGTTCGGTCATGGTGCGTCCCCGGCAGTCGGCGAGGTCGGGCAATACACATTCCGAGATGTTGAGATTCCATTCGCCATGCAGCCGCAGCCAGGGCGGCGCGGTGACTGAGCCTCGCTGGTCGGCACCCGCCAGAATCTCGTTCAGGCCCACTTCCAGTTCACTGTGCCAGTAGATGAGCTTGCGCCAGAAGACCGCCAGACCCACGACGGCGATCAAGCTGATGGCGATCAGCAGCCAGCGGGTTACATCGCCCAGCGGCAGCACCGCGGAGAGCCAAAGGAAAAGCCCCGCTCCGGCCACGGCCTTCAAACCCGTCTCCACAATGGGGCGCAACACTGCCGCGCGGTGATGTCCGGCGGTCGAAACCTCGGCATAGAGCAGGGACAGCGCGGAGATGTTGCGCCAGATGGCCACCAGCGGCGCCAACACCACGAGCACGAGCAACGACCAGAACACAATCTCGAGCCCGTGGGGGAAGAGCCAGTCGCGACCGAGATACTGCCCCACCTCGCTGAACATCTGTTCGGAAAAAACCAGCAGGCCGGTGACAAACAGAATCTCCACGCCGATCTGCACGAAGCGCTTCTTGCTCAGCTGCCACAGGCGGTTGCGCTTGGCGCGCAGCTGCAGGCGCTCCAGCAGCTGCTGGTAATAATTGATCCAGTCCTGCAACAGCCCGGGCTGGCGTTCCACCAGCCAGGTGCTGATCCCGTCTGAATGCCGCGTCAGCACGGGCGCCGCCAGGGTCGTGAGCAGCGACACGCCGACCGCCAGCGGATAGAATTTCTCCGGCACCGCCCCGACCGACACGCCGAGTTGGGCGATGATGAAGGAAAACTCGCCGATCGGCGTCACGGCCAGGCCCACGCGCAGCGCGGCCTTCGCGTTGGTGCCGATCGCCACCAGCCCGATGGTGCATGCGGTCACCCGGCCGAAGATGGTCAGCACCGCCACCCCCAGGATGAGCCAGGCGCTCTCGCCGAGACGGCTGACGTCGATCTGCATGCCGATGGCCACGAAAAACACCGCGCTGAACACGTCCCGCAGTCCCTCGAAGGTGCGGTCCACCTGCGTCCGGTGCGGCGTCTCGGCGACGATGGCGCCGAGCAGGAACGCCCCCAAGGCCAGCGAGTAGCCGGCGCGTGCCGCAAGGAGCGCCATCGTGAGCAGCAGTCCTGCGGTCACGAGCGTTTGCAGCTCCTCGACCGCACTGAGGCTCAGCTTGCGCAGGAGCCACGGCACGACCAGGAGGCCGCCGATGCTCGCCAGCACCACAAAGGCGCTCAGCAAACCCAGCGTCTCACCGAGCCGGGTCGCGCCCGCCTGGCGGAATTGCACGAATGAGCTGAGCAGCGTCAGCATCACGACGGCCACCATGTCCTCGATCACCACCACGCCCATGGCATACTGCCCTGTCTTTTCATGCGTGATGCCGGTTTCATGCAGCACCTTGCTGATGACCGCCGAGCTGGAGATCATCAGCAGGCCCGCGAGAAACACCCCCTCGGCCTGGCTCCAGCCGAGCAGCGTGCCGGTCAGCCGGGAAAAATCATAGATGAGGTTGGCCTCGATCAGCGTGGCAATGACCAACGAAAACCCAAGCCGCCGCAGCTTCCGCAGGCTCAGCCGCATGCCGATCGAGAACATCAAAAACACCAGTCCCACCTGGGAGAGCGTTTCGATGCGGCTGAAGTTCGACACCAGCGAAAAAGGCGGAGTGTACGGACCCACCAGCATGCCGGCTGCCAGATACCCCACCACGACCGACAGATGCAGTCGCTGGCAAATCCAGCCCACCACGCCCGCCACCATGACGACGATCGCCAAATCCTGGATGAAATCGATGCCCTGCATGAACCGATGTGGGCTAGCGCCCTTTCGCTTCGACAACGCTCCGAAACGCTTCGCGGTCAAGCGCATCCTCGGCCGGCTGGCTCTCCGCCCCCAGATACACCCCTGCTCTCCGTGTCCCGCGAGGCGGCGCGGCGGAAAATGCTTTTGACAATTTCCCGCGCCGCCGATTGCTTTGCTTGGGCCGCACCCACCCGCCGCTCCACCCTAACGACATGACCAGCAATTTGTTTGGTTATTTTTCGAACGACATCGGCATCGATCTAGGCACGGCGAACACTCTCGTCTACGTGAAGGACAAGGGCATCGTCCTTCGCGAGCCTTCCGTGGTCGCCATCAGCACTTCCACCCGCAAGGTTCTGAAAGTCGGCGAAGAGGCGAGGCGCATGCTCGGCCGCACGCCCGGCAACATCCAGGCCATCCGCCCGATGAAGGACGGCGTCATCGCCGACTTCGACATCACGGAGGCCATGCTCCGCTACTTCATCCGCAAGGTGCGCAGCAACTCCTTCGTGGCGCCGCGCGTCATCATCGCGATTCCCTCGGGTATCACCGAAGTCGAGAAGCGCGCGGTGAGAGAGTCGGCCACGCATGCCGGCGCCCGTGAGGTGATCACGATCGAGGAACCCATGGCCGCCGCCATCGGCGTCGGCCTGCCCATCGAGGAGCCGGCCGCCAATATGATCGTCGACATCGGCGGCGGCACCACCGAGATCGCCATCATCTCCCTCGCCGGCATCGTGTTCACCAAATCCATCCGCGTGGCAGGCGATGAACTCGACAACGCCATCATCAATTACATGAAGCGGGCCTACAATCTCCTCATCGGCGAACGCACCGCCGAGGAGATCAAGATGAGGATCGGCTCCGCCTACCCGCTCGATGAGGAGCTTTCCATGGAGGTCAAAGGCCGCGACTCCGTGGCCGGCCTGCCGAAGACCATCCACATCACCTCGCAGGAAATCCGCGAATGCCTCGGCGACACCATCGCCGCCATTGTCGATGCCGTGCGCAGCGCCCTCGAGCGCTGCCCGCCCGAACTCTCAGCCGACCTGGTCGACCGCGGCTTTGTGATGGCGGGCGGCGGTTCGCTCCTCCGCGGCATCGACCGCCTGCTCAGCGATAAGACCGGCCTGCCCGTGACGGTCGCCGACGACCCGCTCAGCGCCGTCGCCAACGGCACGGGAATGGTGATGAGCGGCGATCAGAATTACCTGCTGGCGCATATCACGAGCGAGGCAAGGAGCTGACGCGCCGGCGCGGCCGGCAAGAGTGAAGTCCTGTGGTAGCTGCGTCCTGTGGTGTGTCATCCCGGACGGGCAAGGACGGCCGGCTCCCAGCGCCTTCCCTCCCCGTCTGCCTCTGGTCATGAAATATTCGGATCGATTCGTGCGCTCTGCGGGCTAACGTCTCCCGCTGCCCGTGCCCTCCAAACGCTTTGATCAGGCCAAGCCCTTTATCACCCTGGGCATTGTCGTGCTCGCGTGGATGCTGCTGCCTGTCGTGGTGAAATCGTTCCTGCGGGTGGGCTTCGCTGAGTTGCAGTCGCCCATCCAAGCCACCGCTTCCCATGCGCGCGACCTGCAGGAGTACTGGGCGGAGCGCACGCACTCGAAAAATGATCTGATCACGGCCGGGCGCGAACTCGGGCATGTCTATGCCGGCTACGAATTCCAAGCCCAGCAGACGGAGGCCCTGCACACCGAGATTGCACGCCTCGAACAGCTGCTTCGACTGCCTTCAAATCCCCATTATCGCTTCGAACCGGCCCGCGTCGCGCTGCGCGATTTCTCCGGGTGGTGGCAGCAGCTCGTCATCCGCAAGGGCGCCAATTTCGGTATTCCGGTGGGCGCACCCGTTGTTTACAGCGGCGGCGTCGTCGGCCGCGTGCGCGAAGTCCATGCTTACACCGCGGACGTCGATCTCGTCACCAGTCCCCGCACGCGCCTCGCGGCCACCATCGAGAACGACAGCCGCCCCGTGAGCTACCAGGGCGGCGACAACCCGCCGCTGGCCCCCGCCCGCGGCATCGTGGAGTTCGTGCCACCCGATATTTTCGCCAGCGCCAAAGACCCCAAACGGCTGGTCACCTCCGGTCTCGGCGGCCTGTTTCCACCCGGTCTGACCATCGGCTACGTCATCCGGCTCGAGGCCAGCACCGACGGCCTGTTCAAGAGCGGCGAGGTCTCGCTCGACCCGCGCCTGTCCGAACTCACCGAGGTCACCGTGCTCGTGCCGCTGAATCCGGAATGACCGACGGTTCCCGCCTTCCATCCTTCGCCCTGTGACTTTCCTCCTCCCGCACCGCCGCTGGTTGATCACCTTTGCCTCCACGCTCCTGCTCTGGAGTGTGGTCATGCAACTCAACCATTATCTTGCACCGCACGGCGCCTATCTTTTTGTCGGTGGACTGCTGGTGACCTTCGCCGCCTTGCGGCTGAGCCTGCGCATCGGCCTCACGGCCACCCTGCTCATCGGACTGGCCATCGATGCGGTTGAGCCCGTGCCTCTCGTCAGCTCGCACGCCCTCCCCGGCACGCACCTCGTGCTATTCGGCGTCATGCATGTCGTCCTCTTCCACATCCGGACGCGTTTCCCGCGCGAGGAGACGGTCATTGGCGTGGTCGTGGCGCTGCTGGCGAACCTCGGGTTCTTTCTCGGTCTCTCCTTTGTCTTTGTGGAGTTCGGCCGCCACCCGGTGCCCGGCGCCGCCTGGCTGCGGCTCTTCGCCGATCTCGGCTGGTCGCAGCTCTTCATTGTGCTCATCGCCCCGTGGTTTTTCGCCCTCCAGGAGCGTGCGCTCGAACTTGGCCAGGTCGACCTCGCCGAGGAGAACCGCCGGACATTTTGAAATCGCACGGTAAGCATGCAACCTTGCCAGCTAGGTTCAGGGAGCCCGCCCTGCCCTGAATGGTCGTACGGAAATCCCCGGGTCACGCGCCTTACGCCGTGAGTATCATTGAAACTTACAAGCCGCAGCGCCCGCGCCTTCTGCTGTTTCATTTCCTGATCGGCGGGATGGTGCTGGTGCTCGCGGCCGGCCTCGCCTACCGGCAACTCTTCCGGTCGGGCGCCTACAGCGAACGGGAGCGCCTCCAGAACCAGCGCCGCGTGCTGGTGCCCGGACCGCGCGGCAACATCTACGACCGCCACGGCCGCCTGCTCGTGGGCAACCGTTCCCGGTTTGCCGTCACGCTCTATCTCGACGAGCTGCGCCGGGAATTCCGCACCGAGTACATCGAGATCGTCCGCCGTTATCGCGAGAGCGAGGCGGAGGGCGACATCGCCCAGAGCGACCGGCCGTCACCCGGTCAGCTTGAGCAGATTGCCCGCGCCCAGGTGGTCCAGCGCTACCTGGACCAGATCAACCGCCTGCTGGGCCGCAACGAGAAGGTCGATCTGCGCGAACTCAACCGCCACTTCCAGCAGCAGCTCCTGCTGCCCTACATCCTGCTTGACGACCTGAAGCCCGAGGAATTCGCCCGCCTGATCGAGCGGCTCCCGGTCGAATCGCCGCTGCAAGTCTACACCGCCAGCATTCGCTTCTATCCCTATGGCTCCGCCGCCGCGCATACGCTGGGCTATGTCGGCAGCAGAGAGGAAATCTCCGTGGAGGACCTGCCGGGCGAGGACCTCAAGACCTATGCATTCAAGGGCACAGTTGGCCGCGACGGACTCGAGCTGCAGTTCGACTCCCTGCTCCAAGGCAAAACCGGCGGCGCGATCTACCGGGTCGATCCGGCCGGCTTTCGCGTCAATGAGCCCGAGGAAAAGCGCACACCCGTTCAGGGACACAATCTCTACACCAGCCTTGATATCGACCTCCAACTATCCGCCGAGCAAAAGATGCAGGAAATCGGCGACTTCAAGGGCGCCGCGGTTGCCCTCGATGTGCGCACCGGCGAGGTGCTCGTGCTCCTGAGCAAACCCGACTACGACCTGAACGATTTCTCGCCCCGCATCAGCCAGGCGACGTGGCAGAAGATTCTGGACGAGGGCGCGCCGTTCAACCGCGCCCTCAGCGGCATCTACCCGCCCGGCTCCACCTTCAAGCTCGTGACGTCCGTCGCCGGCCTGCGGAGCAACATCATTTCCGTCGAGAACTCGACGGCCGATTGCGACGGCGACATGCGCATCGGCGGGCGGGTCTTTCGCTGCGACAACGGCTACGGCCACCACGGCCACATCGGGTTCGTCGAGGGCGTCGCGCAGAGCTGCGACATTTTTTTCTGGACCTACGGGCTGAAGATCGGCCCCGACCTGATCGCCGCCGAGGCCCGCCGCTTTCATCTCGACCAGCCCACCGGCATCGACCTGCCCCACGAGACCCGCCGCATGCTCATCCCCGACCCGGAATGGAAAAAGCGCACGACGGGCGAGCCCTGGTTTGCCGGCGATACCGCCAACATGGCCATTGGTCAGGGTTTCATGGGGGTCACGCCCCTCGAGATGGCATGCTTGGTCGCCTCGTTCGCCCGCGGCGAAACCACCACCAAGCCCACGCTCGTTCACGATCCGGACCGGCCGCCCCAGCACACGGAACCCATCGGCCTCGCGCCCGGCCAGTACGCCGCCATCCTCGATGGCATGGAAGGCTGCACCACCCACGGCACCGCCAAGATTCTCACCGCGAATTTCCTGCGCATTCCCGGCCTGCGCATCGCGGGCAAGACCGGCACCGCGCAAGTCGGCCCGCAGAATGCCACCATCAACATCGCGTGGTTTGTCTGCTTCGCGCCCATCGATGATCCCCAGATCGCGATCGCCGTCGCCATCGAGGGCGACACGCCGGGCGAAAACTTCGGCGGGGGCCGTTATGCCGCGCCGGTGGCCCAGGCCGTGCTGAAGACGTGGTTCGAGAAAAGCCAGCACGCCGGCGCGTCCGCGGCGCGTCTTACCGCCAATTGATCGTCCGCCGCGCCATCCGCCGCGCCCGCCGGGCGCGGCGGAACACCGCCTGCGGCTCAGGCCAGGTGTCGCGCGGGCCGTAGCGCAGCCGCAGCAGGTCGGCACGCACTTCTTCAGCTTCGGCAGACAAGCCCGCCTCCGGCAGTGCACGCAAACGCGCGAGCCACCGTCCCGCCTCGCGCCGCACCGGATCGGTTCTGCCATGGCGTCGCGTACCCACGACCCGCCACCACCACGATCGTCCGTGGCGCCACCACAGCGCCACCGCCACCGCCGCACCGAGCGCGGAGCCGAGCCAGCCCAGCACGCGCGGCACATTCCAAGGACGCTGCAACCAGTGTCGCAACGAGGCGCCCGCCTTGCCGAGGACATCGCGCAGCGCCATCCCGAGGTTGCCCGTCGTTTCCTTGAGCGAGAGCAGGAGCGCCATCTGCGCTCGCTGGTCGAAACTGACGATGCGCCGATACCAAAGAATGCGAACCGCGTCGAGACGCGCCTGCCAGCTTCGGTCAAGCCGCCGACTGATCGCGGCTTCACCGGTTTGACTTTGCCCGGAAGCGGTGACGGCCGCCGCGCCGATGGTCGGATCGACCCGGAACCATCCCGTGCTGCCGTTATAGACCTCGCACCAGGCGTGGGCGTGTGAGTTGCGCACCATGAAGTAGTTTTCGTAGGCATTCCAATCGCCGCCCTTGAAGCCGGTGATTGCGCGCGTCGGAAAACCCGCCGCGCGCGCCAGCAGCGTGAAAGCTGCCGTGAACAGCTCGCAATGACCGGGCAGGTTGGATTCCATCCACATCACCACCTGGTCACGACTGCCCTCGGGCAGCGTGACCTGGAGGGAGTAGCCGTGCTTCTCCGTCAGCCAGCGGCTCGCCCGCGTGGCAAACTCCTCCGCGCTGACCTTGGCGCCGCCCGTGATGCTGTCCGCCATTTGGGACAGGGCCTGCTGGTCATCGGTCCTCTCCGGAAGCTGCAGGGTTGTCAGCGGATACACGGTGCGCGGCTGGCCGCGCTCATCGACCTCCTGGCGGCCGGGTTTGCCCTCGAACTGGCCGCGTTGGGCGCTGCGCAGCTTGGCGCCGAAGAGGCGGTCCGGCACAAAGCCGTCCGTCCGCATGCCTTCCACGCGATAGGCGGTCATCGTCACCGGTTCGTCGCGCAGCGCGGTCATGCGCAGGCTGACTTGCAGCTGCACCCATTGTGGCTCACGGAAGCGCATCAGGTAAAACGATCCGAGGACTGGCAGATGCCGGCTGATGCCCGCCTCGAAGTAGAACGTCCAGTAAATCGGCGCACCTCGCGAGGGCGGCAACAGGCCCGTCACAAATGGAGTCATCTGCGTCGTTATCACCATTTCACTCTGCAGGCGCCGCGAGGTGCGGAGGAGGCCGGCCCGATATTCGTCGAGCACCACCATCCGCCAGTAGGGTGTGACCGGGATGTGCGCCGGGTCCGAAACGTCGACGCGGAGTGCCACCGAATTGTCCTGCTGGATGTCGATTACGTCGCCGAATCGGATCGAGTCCGAAAAGCCCGTGCGGCTTTTCTTGGTGATGAAACGATCAAGGAAGAAGCTGTTCTCAAGCTGGAACCGCGGAATGGCCATGAACAGCAGGGCGGACACCGCCACGACGCCGATGAACAGCGCGCCCCCCAAGGCGAGCAGCCGCCAGTCGGCCACCTCCCGCAGGCGCCGGGCCAGCCGCCGCCAGTCGCCCCTGGCCCATGACGGCACCCGCTCGCGCGCCACCTGCTGGATCCCGGGCTCCGGATTCTCCCTGCCCTCCGCGGCCTCCGCCAGCGTGATCACGAAGAGAAACGCCAGCGTGCAACCCGTGAACGCGAGAATCTGCACCGCGAACGCCAGCGACACCGTGAGCACGCCGGCCACCATCACGAGGAACAGGCCGAGGACGATGATCTGCAGCTCATCGCGCTTCTTGCGATAACTGATGCCCCGATAGAGCAGCAGCAGGATGTCGAGCCGGATCATTGCCGGCAGCACCTCCGCGGTGGGAATAAGGTCCCACGCAAAGAACGCCACGATGAACGGAAACGCGAGTTTGTGCGCCAGCGGCGGCAGGTGCGCCGGCAGATCGGGCCGAACGAGAGCCGCGAGCACGACGGTGGTGGCGATGCCCATCAGCACCCATGCGTCGATCTCGAGATAAAACACGGTCCAGACCGAGATCAGGGCCAGCCCACCGCCCAGCAGCCATCGGAGCTGATATAGCTCGTCGAGGTTAAGTTGTGGCCGTTTTCTCTCCATCGATGTAGGCCGCGACACCCCGGACGCCCTCGGGGGCGAAGGTGATCACATTGCGGCGCATCCGGGCCACAACGTCGGTTTTGAGGGGTGCATTCAATGTTTCCCGGGGCAACTCCAGCACCGCCAGCCGGTCGAGGAACGACTCCAGATCGCGCACCCGGCGGATGACCAGCGGTTCCTCCTTGTTCACCGCCGTGCCGGTGAGCCGGCCGGCGGTGAACAAATCCTCCGCCAGTGTCGCGGCAAAGCGGCACAACAGTTCGAACTGCTCCTCCCGAGGCCACCCGCCCGGCGGCGTCTCGATCCACAGGAAAAAACCCTCCGCCCTCTCCGCCGCAAACTGGCGGACCATGAGCTGCCGCAACCGCGCGCTCGCCTTCCAGTGGATGAGCCGGTGGGAATCGCCCGTCTGGTAGCGCCGCAGGGCCAGCAGGTCGTTGCTGGCACCGGGCCGGGCCACGCGTTCGCCCTCCGCCTGGCGCGCGGCCGCCGCGGTCCGCGTGAAGCGATACTCCACGGGTGCCGGCCAGACGATTATTTCGCGCCGCAGCCGGGTGCCGTGGTTCTTACGCAGAAAGCCAAACGGAAAGAGCGAACCCACGCTCGCCAGTTCCACGCGCACCACGCCGCGACGCTGGGGTGTGAAAAGCCAGTCGAGCCGCGTCTGGCCGCCCGGATCGAGCCGCTCACGCAGCGGCAAGGTGGCGCGCGCCGTGGCCTGTTCGATCCGGGAGAACGCAGCCCTGATCTCGGCGGACGAAGCCCGGATGGTCGCCTCCGCGCGCTGCGGTCCCGTCGCCACTGGACGCGCGGTGAGTTCAAACCAGAGGCCGTAGGTCGGCAGCAACGCCTTGCGGTTCCACAGTTCGAGCGTCACCGGCGTTTTCTGGCCCGCGCGCGCCGGCGGTTGCAGCAGCAGACGCCAGCAGACGCCCCGGACGTTGAGCCACGACATCACACCGCTGAGGATGAGGCACGTCAGCAGCAGGGAAAGCGTGATGAAGAGGATGTTGCTCGCCGTGTTGTAGGCCGCCGAACCGATGCCGAGCGCGAGGCCGATCAGGACGAGGCCGGGCACGGTCGGCATGATGCGGTGGTTCTTGGTCGGATAGATCAGTGACCAGAGAAACTCGCTCCAACGGAAGCGCGACCGGCCGTGCAGGGTGGAACCGGACCAGCCGAGGCTTGGACTCGGAGTCCCTACGCCAGCTTTCATCGGCCGCTCCTCGCCTCGAAGTGCCAAGTGCCAAGTGCCAGGTGCCAGACAGACCCGAAGCTCCGATGCGCCATGATGGCCTGGAATTTCTTTGGGATTTGGGATTTGGCCATTGGGATTTCCCGCCGGCTTTAAACCGGCGCCGGAATGGAAGCCGTGATCCTCCGCATCACGGCCGCAATGGCGTTGCGCTCCTCCAACACGTCGGACGTCTGCCGCACCAGCGCCAGCCGATGGCCGAACACGGGCTGCACCAGGTCGAGCACGTCCTCGGGCACCACGAAGTCCCGGCCGTTCAGCAGCGCCCGCGCCTGCGCGGCCAGCTTGAGGGAGAGGCCGCCGCGCACGCTGATGCCGGCCTTGAACTCCGCCTCGGTGCGCGTGGCCGCCACGATCTTGAGGATGAAGTCGAGCACGCTCTCCTCGATGAAGACCTGCGTGACGAGCTGCTGCAGCTTAAGCACGTAGGTACGCATCACGACCGGGTTGAGCTGGATCGAGTCATACGTCATGCGTGGGGCGCGCAGAATCTCCAGCTCATCGGCCGTCTGCGGATAGCCCATCCGGATGCGCATGAGAAAACGGTCCATCTGGCTCTCGGGCAGCGGAAACGTGCCCTCGTAGTCGACCGGATTCTGCGTGGCCAGGACCATGAACGGCGCGCCGACGGCGTGGGCCTCGCCGTCGATCGTGACCTTGCTGCGGTCCATCACTTCGAGCAGCGCCGACTGCGTCTTGGGCGTGGCGCGGTTGATCTCGTCGGCCAGCACGATGTTGGCGAAAATCGGGCCGGGTTTGAATACGAACTCCTTCACGTGCTCGTCGTAGATGGCGACCCCCGTGACATCGCTCGGCAGCAGGTCGCTGGTGAACTGGATGCGCGAAAACGAACAGTCCATGGAACGCGCCAGCGAGTAGGCCAGCGTGGTCTTGCCGAGGCCGGGCAGATCCTCGATCAGCAGGTGCCCGCTCGCGGCGAAGCAGACCAGGGTGCGCTCGATGACGTCGTCCTTGCCCTTGATGGCCAGGCGCATGTTGGCCTTGAGCTGGCCGAGTGCCTGCCGGGCCTCCGCCACCTGGGTTGTGTGCATGAACTCGCTCATGGCTCCAAGGCTAGGCAGGATGGCCGCGGCGTCAACGCGCCTGCCGCCGGGGATGCGCCGCTCCCTCCGGCCCGGCTACAGCAGCTTGAGCAGCGCGCTGAAATCCTCGTCGCCCGACCCTTGCGCCTCGGCGAGCCGGAGGCGCTCGCGCACGGCCTCGAGCAGCGGCAACCGGGCCGCTCCGGACGCCAGCCGCATGTCTTTGTGCATGTGTTTCACCGAAAACTGCGGTGAAAAATCGCCCGTGCGCAGCTTGGGTTCCTTGAGCTTCGAGAGGCCGGACGCGCCGACGTTGCGCGCCAAGGCATCGAAGAAGATGTCATCGCTGATGCCCGCGCGGCGCGCGAACACCAGCGCCTCGCACAATCCCTCGAGCATGACCGCGAGGTTGAGGTTCATCGCCAGTTTGAGCGCCGCCGCCTTCCGCGGCTCGGCGGCGATGAACAACCGCGTCTCCGACACGAGCTGGAGCAGCGGTTCCACCGCCGCGACCAGATCCGCCGGTCCGCCGAGATAGAACACCGTCTTCCTTTGCTCCGCCGCCGGCTTGCTGCCCGTGAACGGCGCCTCGAGGTAACGGGCGCCGCGCGCTTCCACCTGCGCGCGGAAACGGTCGCTGCTGTCCGGGTCGATGGTGGTCGATTGGATGACCACCTTGCCCGGGCCGAGCCGCGGCAGGATGCGGTCGAGCACACCCTGGACCGCGGGCGGATCGGCCACGACGATCTGCACGGCGTCGGCCGCGGTGGCGACCGCCTCGGGCGTGTCCTTCCATTGCGGCATGGCCGGCTGGGGCGTGCGGTTCCAGCAGCCCGCCAGCACGCCCGCCGCGGCATAATGTTTCGCCCACGTTCCGCCGATGATGCCGAGTCCGATGACGCCGATGGTTTTCATGAGAAAGCCTGACTCACGGAACATACAGAAGGCACGTGCGCAAACGGATCAATCCGTGCGGTATCTTTCCGTGTGTTCCGTGGGCATAAAACTACGCCAATATCTCGAGCAGCCGCGTGAAGAGGCGGTTGACCTGCTCCTGGTTGGATTTCACGAGGTCCTTGAACCTGGCAAAGTCGATCTCAGTGCCTTCGAGGCCATTCGCATAATTATCGATGATGGCAAGGCTGTTGTACCTCAGCCCGATTTCGGCGCACAGGTCGGCCTCGTGCGCGGCGGTCATGCCGACAACGTCACCCCACTTCTTCACGATGCGGATTTCCGCCTTGGTCTCGAAGCGCGGACCGCGCATCTGCACGTAGACCTTGCCGGGGTGAATCTTGAATTCGGGCGCCAGCTTCTCGACGAGCAACGGGATGAGGTTGTTGGCGATGCCGGGCGCGCCGCCTTTGAGCTCCGTGTCGAAGAAGGTCGCCGGTCCCTGCTGGAGTCCGACGTAGTCGCTGCACGAAACGATGGTGCCGGGCGGCAAGTTCCTCTTCAGCGAGCCGACAGAGTTGACCGACAGCACGTCTTGGTAGCCGAGGTCGGCGAGCGCGCGGATGTTGGCGCGATAGTTGATGGAGTGGGGCGGCACCGGAAGGCCATAGCCGTGGCGGTTGATGAGCACAAAGTCACCGCGCTGCTTATAAATTACCGGGCCGTACTGCGTCTCGATCATGCGGACGTCCCACGCGGCAAAAAGCGTGCTGTTGACGATGCTGGTACCACTGAGAAATGCGACTTTCATGCGTGCAACTACGCGCCCGCCAGCGCATCGAGGCAACCGCTTTCTGGCGGCGGGGCGGTCGCGCGCCGGCAGACGCTTTTCCCCACCCCGCCTTCACCCCACCCAGGAGATCTGCTGAATCTTCCGGGCGAGTTCGACATCCCTGGCTGTGATCTTGTCGCCAGCCGAATGGGTGCTGAGACGCACGGTCACGCGGTTGTACACGCTCGTCCAGGCGGGATGATGGTCCATCACCTCGGCTTCGGGAGCCACCCGCGTCATGAACGAAAACGCCTCACGAAAGCTGCCAAACGTGAAGGTTTTTACGAGTGCGCCGCCTTCGCTGGTCCAGCCGGACAGAGCACCGAGCACCTGCTGAATCTCCGCTGGAGCCAGAGGGGTGGTCATGCAAGACGATGGATCGGTCATTGCCCTTGTCAAACGATGGGGCCGCTTCATAAAGGGCCGGAAGCCACGTATGCAGACGGCCAGCGCCACCATTCCCAACCACGTCGCCATCATCATGGACGGCAACGGACGCTGGGCGAAGCAGCGGGGGCTTCCGCGCATCGAGGGCCACCGCCGCGGGGTGGAGACCGTGCGCGCCATCATTGACGCGGCGCGCGAACTGGGCATCCGCTACCTGACGCTCTACGCACTTTCGACCGAAAACCTGCAGCGCCCACCTGACGAAGTATCGGCGCTCATGGGATTGCTCGAACATTTCCTCCGACGAGAGACGAAGGTGCTCATCAAAAACCGCATCCGTCTGCGTGCGATCGGCCACCTCGAGGAACTGCCCGCAGGACCCTGCCGGGAGCTGAAACACGCCATCGAGGCCACCCGGCACTTCACGGACTGGAATCTTATTCTCGCGCTTAACTACGGTTCGCGCATCGAGCTGGCCGATGCCGCCCGCGCCTACGCCGCCGCTGTCGCCGCCGGGCGCGAGCAACCAAACGACGCCTCCTGGACGACATTCAGCCGCTATCTCTACACCGCCGACATCCCCGACCCCGACTTGCTCATCCGCACCTCCGGCGAAGCCCGCCTCAGCAATTTCCTCCTCATGCAGTGCGCCTACGCGGAGATGATTTTCTCCCCTGTGCTGTGGCCCGATTTCTCAAAAACCGAACTTGCCGCGGCCGTGGAGGAATACCAGCGCCGCGAGCGCCGCTTCGGCCTCACCGGCGAACAGCTCAAGGCCGCCACAGCGGCCCCCTCGCCCGCCGCCACGCCATAACCATCCCCACCCCTGACCCCGCCTGTGCTCAAACGGACGTTCAGCACAATCATTCTGTGGAGCCTGGTGCTCGTATGCGCGCGCTGCTTCGGCGCCACGGGCTGTGTATGGTTCGTCACCGCCATCAGTGTGCTCACCCTAAATGAGTTTTATGCGATGCTTCGGCGCATGGGACTCACTCCCTTCAACCGCCTCGGTCTCGCCCTCGGGGCGGCCATCACGCTTGCCCCGTGCTATTTCGAACCGAACTTCACGCCGGCGGAGCTGCTGGCGCTCGGCGTGATCGTCTTTTCCGTGCGCATCCTTGGTGAGCGTGAGCCGCAGAACCGGATCGAAACGCTGGGCTGGACCCTGTTCGGCCTCGTCTACGTGCCGTTCATGCTGCATTTCCTCGTGCGCATCCTGCTGATCACGAGCCCGCATCAGCATACCGGCATTGTGCTCGGCCTCTGGCTCGTCGCCGTGACGAAATTCTGCGATTCGGGTGCGTTTCTCACCGGGCTCGCCATCGGCCGGCACCAGATGGCGCCCAACATCAGTCCGAAAAAGACGTGGGAGGGTGTGGTGGGCGGCATGCTCACGGCCGTGGTAGTTGGGGCCACACTGGCTTGGGGCTGCCGTGCCTACCTGCCGGCAAACTTCACACCCCTCCTGGGCGCCGTGACGGCGGTCCCCCTGGCCGGTCTCGCCATCGTATCGGACCTGGTCGAATCCATCATCAAGCGCCGGGCCGACACTAAAGACACCGGCCACAGCATCCCTGGCATCGGGGGAGTGTTCGACCTCACCGACAGCTTGATTCTCGCTGCGCCGGTTGGCTGGGTGGTGTTTCACTTGCTATAGCCCCCGGCGCCTGCCGAAATCGCCTGCCTGTCCTCCCCCGCAGGACGAGGACAGAAATCTGCCAAGAAAGTGTCCACCTCTCCCTCCAGAAAACGCATTGTCCTGCTGGGCGCCACCGGCTCCATCGGTGAAAACACGCTGCGGGTCATCGCCGCGCACCGTGACCGGCTGGAACTCGTGGGCATCGCCGCGCGTGCCAACCACCGGCGGCTCGCGGAGATTGCGCGGCATTTTGCGGTCCGGCATGTGGGTCTGTTTGACAACGGGGCACTGGCTGAGGCCCGCGCCGCCACCGCGGCGTTCCCTGCGGACACCCGCCTGTACGGCGGCTTGAACGGCCTGATCGAACTCGCGCAGCTGCCCGAGGCCGATCTCGTGCTCGTGGCGGTCGTAGGCACCGCCGGCCTGCGGCCCGCCCTGGCCGCCCTCGCCGCGCACAAGCACCTCGCGCTCGCCTCCAAGGAAATCTTGGTGCTGGCCGGCAAATTTGTTATGGCCGCGGCGCGCGCCAGCGGCGTCCGGCTGGTGCCGGTCGACAGCGAGCACAACGCCGTCTTTCAGTGTCTCGAGGGGCATGCGCACGCCGTTGTGCGCCGGATTGTGCTCACTGCCTCTGGCGGCGCGTTTCGCGATCTGCCCGCCGACGCGCTCGCTCACGTGACTCCCGCCGATGCCCTGAAGCATCCCAACTGGTCGATGGGTCCAAAAATCACCGTCGATTCAGCCACGCTGGCCAACAAAGGCCTCGAGCTGATGGAGGCGCAATGGCTGTTCGGCCTGCGTCCCGATCAGTGCCAGGCCGTGCTGCACCCGCAAAGCATCGTGCACTGCCTGGTGGAGTTTGCCGACGGCACCATGCTCGCGCAGCTGGCGCCGCCCTCGATGACGTTTCCCATCCAGCACGCCCTCCTTTACCCCGAGCGCGCGTCCGGCACCGAGGCCGCCCTTGACCTGCAGAAACTGATCACGCTCGACTTCCGTCCTGTGGATGAAACGCGCTACACCTGCCTGCGGCTGGCCCGGGTGGCCATGAACGCCGGCGGTGTGGCTCCGGCGGTTTACAACGCCGCCAACGAGGTTGCCGTGGCCGCGTTTCTGGCCGGCCGCCTGCCCTTTCTTGCTATTCCCGAGGTCATCGACAAGAGTCTTCAGACTACTGCCAACTTCGAACCGGCCGATCTCGACGCCGTCCTGGAGGCCGATACTGCCGCCCGCCGGACCGCCCGGTCGATCGCCGCCCATCTCCCCGTTTGATTCCATCCGTGCCCTCCGGTCTGCTCCAGTCCCTCGTCTCGGATCTGTGGTCGGTTCTCCTGAATCTGATCCAGACCTTCTTCCTGCATCCTTGGTCGGTTTTCCTGGGCGTCCTGTTTTTCGGCAGCTCCATTTTCGTCCACGAGTTCGGTCACTTCCTCGCCGCGCGGCGCCGCGGCGTGCGCGTGGAGCGCTTTTCCATCGGTTTCGGGCCGAAGATCTTCGCCTGGCGCGGCAAGGATGGCATCGAGTACCGCCTGTCCTGGCTGCCGCTCGGCGGTTATGTCGCGCTGCCCCAGTTGGCTGACCTGCGGATGATCGAGGGCGAGTCGGAGATCGAACCAACGAAGCTCCCGCCTCTTGGCTACGGCACCAAAATGCTGGTGTTCGTCGCGGGCGCGGCTTTCAACATTGTCTTCGCATTTCTGCTCGCCTGCATCGTGTGGTATGTCGGCCAGCCGACCAGCGCCGAACTCGACACCACGAAGATCGGTCTGGTCCTGCCAGCGATCACCCTGCCCGACGAATCGAGCGTGCCCAGTCCGGCGTTCGAAGCCGGCTTGCAGGCTGGCGATGTCATCCTGGCCATCGATGGCAACCGCGTCACCAACTGGCCGGACTTGAAGCAGACCCTCATCGCCAGCGGCGGGCGTTCTGCCGACGGCCGACCCAGGACGGTGCTCACCGTCGCTCGCGGCGGTGAAACGCTGAAACTCACCGTCTATCCACGCCTCGCCGGAGATGAACGAATGCGGAGCATCGGGATCGCCCCGGCCGAGGAGTTCTTCGTTTATGCGGTCACCCCCGGCTCGCCGGCGGCCAAGGCCGGCCTCAAACCCAATGATCAGATCGTCGCCCTTGACGGCCGGCCGGTTCTGCACTCCAGCACGTTCGCGGAGTATTTGCGCAAGAACGTCGACCGGCCCGTGGATCTCACCGTGCTCCGGGCCGGGCGCCAGCTTGCGCTCACATTGCCGCCTCGCTCCGGGACAAAAAACACCGCCGAACCCGGTCTTGCTTTCAAGTCGGGGTTCAAACTCGTGTACCCCGATCCGTTCGCTCAAATCTGGGATAATGTCGTGATGACGTTCCGTGTGTTCGCAGGACTTATCAACCCCCAATCCGACCTTGGCATCTCCAAGCTCAGTGGACCCGTGGGCATCATGCGCGTTTTCGTGGCCACTGCACAAAGCGACATCCGCTTTGTCCTCTGGTTCACCATCCTGCTGAACGTCAATCTCGCGATCTTCAACCTTCTGCCCATCCCGGTGTTCGATGGCGGCCATATGCTCTTCGCCACGATCGGCCGGCTGCGCGGCCGGGCCCTGCCGGCCAGCTTCATCATGACCACGCAAAGCGTCTTCGTCGTGCTGATCATCTCCCTTTTTTGCTTTCTCACGGTCTTCGACTGTCGCCGCTGGGCGCGTGACGCACGCACCGAGCGTGCGGAGGCACAGCAGCAGGCCGCGCCGGCGCCGACCGCGAAGCCCGAGCCCGCCCCGGTGGCCCCCTAGGAGCCCCCGCGCCCTGCGCGGATCGCCATGTCCTACTGCGTGTCTCGTTTCCAAACCGTCCGCCGCCCCACCATCGAAGTGAAGGTGGGCGCGGTCGGTGTTGGGGGGGCGAATCCGATCCGCCTCCAGTCGATGACCACCAGCGACACGCAGGACGTCGAGGCCACGGTGCGGCAGTGCATCGCGCTGGCCGAGGTGGGTTGCGAAATCGTGCGCATCACCGCGCCTAACGTCCCGGCGGCGCAATGCCTGCGGTCCATCCGGGAGAAATTCACTGCCGCCGGCTTTGGTCACGTGCCGCTCGTCGCCGATATTCATTTTCTTCCCCAAGCGGCGATGGAGGCGGTCGAGCACGTTGAAAAAGTGCGCGTCAATCCCGGCAACTACGCCGACAAAAAAAAGTTCGCCACCCGCGAGTACACCGATGCCGAGTACGCACGCGAACTGCAGCGGCTCCACGAAGCGTTCTCGCCGCTCGTGCGGCGCTGCCGGGAACTCGGCCGGGCGCTGCGCATCGGAACCAACCACGGCTCGCTCTCCGACCGCATCATGAACCGCTATGGCGACACGCCGCTCGGGATGGTCGAGAGCGCGCTCGAGTTCGTGCGCAGCGCGGAGTCAGACGGCTTTCACGACATCATCCTATCGATGAAGGCCAGCAATCCCAAGATCATGATCCAGGCCTACCGGCTGCTCGTGGAACGCATGGACGCGGCGCATCGCCCCTATCCGCTGCACCTTGGCGTCACCGAGGCGGGCGACGGCGAGGACGGCCGCATCAAGGGCGCCATCGGCATCGGGGCCCTCCTGTTCGACGGCTTGGGCGACACAATTCGCGTCTCGCTCACCGAGGATTCGGTCTACGAAATTCCGGTCGCCCGGGCCATCGCCGAGAAGGCGATGAGCCTGTGGATGATGCCGGAAAGCGGAAGGCGGATGGCGGATAGTGCAACCGCCGAATTGACCGGCTCTCCGGCAGCCAGTATCCTCGATCCGCGATCCGCAGACCCCGTCGACCCGTTTCATTTCACCCGACGCGAGACGAATATCCTGTCTCTTTCCGATCGTTGCATTGTCGGCCCGGAGCAGCCGCCACGCGTCATCGTGCGGGTTCCTGATTCGGACCATCTCGCCAAGGTCGCCCCGCAGCTGGCTGTGCCCTCGCTCAAGGACACGCCGGTGGAGGGCCTGATGATGCCGGTGGCCGATGCCGAAACGCTGGCCGGACTTCGCCGGACTCTGGAGAAGGTGAAACTCCCGGTCGATTTTCTCGTGCTGGAGCTGGCGGAGATTCTTACTCCCACCGACCTGGTCGATTTCGTTTCCGCCAGTCGCGGCCGCCTGGTGTTGTGCCGGCGTTTCCACGCATCCGCGGCCAGACAATTGGTCGTCCTGACTGAACTCGTGCGCCGCCATGGTCACTTCCTCGCCATCGACCTGGCGGTCGCCGATTTTCCTGCGTTCACCGATGTTTTCCGGTCGCTCGGCGACGACCGCTTGATCTTCACCCTCTCCGCCTTCCGGGCGCCCGCCGCCGGTTTCTCCCATGCGCTCGGTGCCTATCGCAGGCTCGCCGAACACCTGCTCCGCCTTGGTTTCCGGGCGCCCCTTTGGATTCGCAATACCTCCGCCACCACCACACGTGACGACACCAGTTTTCTCAGCCGACTGCTGGAAGCCAGTATTCTCACTGGCGGGCTCCTATGCGACGGCCTTGGCGATCTGGTGAGCATTGAAACCGAGGCTGACCCGATACGCGCCGCCAAGCTTGCCTATAACGTTCTCCAAGGCGCCGGCGCGCGCATCTCCAAGACCGAGTTTGTCGCCTGCCCGAGCTGTGGTCGCACCCTCTTTGATTTGCAGACCACCACCCAGCGCATCCGGGCAAAGACCGGCCATCTCAAGGGGATAAAGATCGCCATCATGGGCTGCATCGTGAACGGCCCGGGTGAAATGGCCGATGCGGATTTTGGTTACGTGGGCGGCGCACCCGGCAAAATCAACCTCTACGTCGGGAAAAACTGTGTACAGTACAATCTTCCTCAAGCCGAGGCGGACGGCCGCTTGATCGCTCTCATCAAGGAGCACGGTAAATGGCTGGAGCCTTTATCGCCCCCAGCACAATGACAGCCTCCCGTGCGAATAGACCGGGAGGACCTGTCCCACCGGTCTGTACCGCGTCACGACATCGTCACTACGCACACGGCCGTGACCCATTCGTGACTTTCGCAGCTGTGCCGCGTAAGCGTAGTGAATGTCTTATTACGTCTGCTCCGTTGCCTGGACTTGCGGCCCCACCCGTCCCACCAATGCAAGCAACCAAGGCGGAGCTGGTGTGAATAACTTGTGGGAAAGTTGCTCTTGAAATGCATTTTGTGATTCACGTTACTGCGCAAATCCGTTTTATTACTCGGTACCTCATTTGTTCTTTGCCACGTCCGCAGTCTGCTTCCCCCTGCAAGCTCCCGGGGAGTTTTCCCCTACCCTCTGGTCTTCAATGCGTTATTTTAATAAATTGACCTGCACCCTGATCCACGAAGACTGGACATACCTTTCTCCTCCGAGCGAGCGACGGAATTTTGCGCTGCAAGACGCGTGCTAAGAGCTTCTCCCGAGGCTGTGTGAATAATCTTTTCCCTTTGCCCGCTCCATGCCCTCATTGACCCTCCCGTCCAGCCTTTGGGAAACCGTCAAGTGCGACTTCAAAGGGCTATTCCCTGAGGATGTCTTCCAGATGTGGTTCGAGCCCATCGTCTGCCTCGAAACGACCGAGGATTCAATGGCACTCGGCGTGCCTAACGACTTCGCAGCGATCTGGATCCACGACAACTACCTCGATCTTATTACTCAACGCCTGCGCCTCACCGCCGGCCGGCTGATCAACGTTTCCCTGAAGGTTCATCATTCCGGGCCTGCGGCCAAGCCCGCCCCCGGCTCCCCATCGGCCGGCAACGGCATTCATGACATTCCGCCCGCCCCCACGCACCAGAATCGCGTGCGGACCATCCCACGCCGTTCCGGCCGTTATGATGAAAAAGGCCCCAACGCCGGCACGCTCAACCCCCGCAACACCTTCGAAAACTTCGTCGTCGGCGCCAACAACCAGCTGGCCCATGCCGCCGCCCTGGCCGTGGCGCAAGCGCCGGCCCAGGCCTTCAATCCACTGTTCATCTACGGCGATACCGGCCTCGGCAAGACGCACTTGATGCACGCCGTGGGGCACAGCATTCTTCGCAACAACCCCGACGCCAGGGTCGCGTACCTCTCCACCGAAAAATTCACCAACGAGTTCATTCAGGCCCTGCAGGAAAACAGTCTCACCCGTTTCCGCCAGCGCTATCGCAACGTCGACGTACTCCTGCTCGACGACGTGCAGTTCCTCAGCAACAAGGAGCGCATCCAAGAGGAATTCTTCCATACCTTCAACGACGTCTTCGAATCGGGGAAACAGGTCGTCCTTTCCAGTGACCGTCCCGCCAGCGAGATCGCCAAGCTCGAATCGCGCCTGGTATCGCGCTTCCAGTGGGGCTACGTGGCCGACATCCAATCGCCCGACCTTGAGACGCGCGTCGCCATTCTCCGCACAAAGGCCGCCTGCCTGAAGTTCGACGTTCCTCCGGCTGTCATCAATTTCATCGCCCAGCACATCTCCAAGAACATCCGCCGCCTCGAAGGCGCCCTCATCAAGGTGGCCAGCTATTCCGCCCTCACCAACAAGGCCCTCGACCTGCCCACCGTCGAGATGCTGCTGCAAGACGTGCTCATGGAGCAGGCGCAAAACCTGCTCACTCTCGAGACCATCCAGAAGCGGGTGGCCGACCATTACCAGATCCGCCACAGCGACATGACGAGCAAGCGACGCCCCGCCAACATCGCCCTGCCCCGGCAGATCGCCATGTATCTGGCCCGCCAGCTTACCAAGCATTCGCTGCAGGAAATTGGCGACGCGTTCGGCGGGCGCGACCATGGCACCGTCATCCACGCCTGCAAGACCGTCGAGAACATGATGGAGCAGGACGACTCCGTCCGCGGCAGCGTTGAATTTCTAAAGACCCAACTCTCCAAGTAGCAACGCCGGGTGTCATCCAACACCAGGTAAATGGTGCCCCTCCTGCCCTCCCGCCAGCATAGTGCGGGGGATTTTGTTGGTTGCCGCCGGCCGCTCGGGAGGATCAGGAATAGCTGTCTACTGTGAGAATAAAATCTGGTTTCTAAGCACCGCCCCATTATGCGAGGGTTATTTCCACCCCCTTTCCCATGAAAAAAACCAAGGCTCACTTCCCGAAGATCCCGCCCATCGCCTACGAAGGCCCGAAATCGGAGAATCCCCTCTCGTTCAAGCACTACAATCCCGCCGAGATTATCGATGGCAAGTCGCTGAAGGACCACCTCCGCTTCTCCATCGCCTACTGGCACTCTTTTCGCGGCGTCGGCGCCGATCCGTTCGGCTGGGGTACCATTATCCGTCCTTGGGAAAACGGTGAGAATCCCCTGGCGATCGCAAGAGCGCGTATGGACGCCGCCTTTGAGTTTTTCGCGAAGATTCAGGCGCCCTTCTGGTGCTTCCACGATCGCGATATCGCTCCGGAAGGACGCTCGCTTGCCGAGTCCAACCGGAACCTCGACAAGCTTGTCGCCCACGCGAAACAACTGCAAAAGGCCACCGGCGTGAAGCTGCTCTGGGGTACGGCCAATCTCTTCTCAAATCCGCGCTACATGTGCGGCGCCGCCACCAACCCCGATGCCCATGTCTTCGCCTCTGCCGCCGCGCAGGTGAAGAAGGCGCTGGAGGTCACGAAGGAGTTAGGGGGGGAGAACTACGTTTTCTGGGGTGGTCGCGAAGGCTACGAGACCCTCCTTAACACTGACCTTAAGCGCGAGCAGGACCACCTGGCCGCGTTCCTGCACATGGCGGTCGACTATGCCAAGGCCATTGGCTTCAAGGGCCAATTCCTCATCGAGCCGAAGCCCATGGAGCCCACGAAGCACCAGTATGACTTCGACGTAGCCGCCGGCATCGCCTTCCTAAGAACCCACGGTCTGGACAAGCATTTCAAATTCAACATCGAAACCAACCACGCCACCCTCGCCGGCCATACCTTCCAGCACGAAATCGAGACCGCGGCGGCGCATGGCCTGCTCGGCTCCATTGACGCCAACACCGGCGACCTGCTGCTCGGCTGGGACACCGACCAGTTCAACACCGATGTCAAGGAACTCACCCTCGCCATGGTCTCAATACTGCGCGCCGGTGGTCTCGGCTCGGGTGGTTTCAATTTCGACGCCAAGCTGCGCCGCCCCTCCATCGATCTTGAAGACCTCTTCTACGCGCACATCGGCGGCTTCGACGCCTATGCGCTGGCCTTCAAGCTCGCGCGGCGCATTCTCGCTGAGGGTAAGTTCACCCGGTTCGTTGCCGCCCGTTACAACAGCTATAACGTGGGCTTCGGTCGCGACATCGAATCGGGTCGGGTTGGCTTCAGGGAGTTGGAGAAGATCGTGCTTAAACTGGGTGAACCCCTTCCGCACAGCGGACGGCAGGAACACCTCGAGAACCTGCTGAACCAGTACCTTCACGGCTAAGCGAGCGGCCGGGGACTGCCTTACTCCAAGGCGCGGCCGCCAAGCCGCGCCTTTTTTATCTCCCCGGCAATCGCTTCACGCGATCGGCCCGTGGCTGGAAGTATTGTGCCCCGGCTGTTCTGGACGTTGTGCGGCAATCGCAAGTTCGGTCGGGCCGGCGCGGCGCTCCGCCCGGCGCCGCCAAGCGCGGCGGACAATGATCTTCACGCCCCCATGGTAGAACGCGAGCGCCAAGAGCATTCCGCAGACGGCGTAAAAGAGTCCCTCGACCGTCGTCGGCACCGCCGGTTTGAAGATCGTCCATGTTGCGTGAATGATGGAAAAATCGAGGTGCCGGAGGAAAACGAACGGCCGGCTTAACATCGACGCCTGCCGGATGGCCGCGTCCGCCGCGGCCAGCGCGTCCACCCGTTCCGTCGTTGCCTGGATCACCCGCCCGAGCCGCGCCACCGTCGGTTCACCGCTGCCCAGATTCCGCGCGATCAACTGGTCGAGCGTGAGGTCCGACTGCGCCGCCACCGCCCGGAACTGTTCCAGTTGCCGGCGCGCCTCATCGAGATGCCCGCCCAGCCGTTGCAGATACTGCTGGATGAACTCCGGCAGTTGCGAGAACAGCACAGCCCCCACGACGCACAGCAGGCGATCGAGCAATCCCTCGCCGGCGGCCAGCAAGGAGCGAACCGGTTGGTTCCAGCGCACGGGAGGAAGATTGATCAATTTCTCCGCCAGGCAAGCCTCCGTCGTCCCTGCCCGGCGCGCCCCAGTTCCGGCCGGGTACCGCCAAGCACGTGCTTACTCCGTGTCGTAGATTTGCACACGCGTCCAGCAGCTCTTGAATTTCGCGACGAACGCCAGGTGGATCGGGTCGGCCTGATAGGCATCGTGGGCCGCCACGTCCCGGCAGATCACCGTGAGACCGACGGAGAAGGTTTTGTCGACCACCGGCCGGTCCGGAACGGCGGCGGGTGTGCCGACGTAGACCTGCTCAACGTGTTTGATCGCCGCCAAAGACTCGACACCGCGGCGAAACCCGGCGCGTTGCGCTTCGGTGAGTCCGGGTTTCCGCCAGAAGAAGACCGGGTGAATCAGCATGGCGAAAAGGGATCGAGTCGGATGATCGGCGGCGAGTACATAATGCCTTCTGATCCCGCCTTATTGGCTCTCCTTGGGGCCAGCCTCGTCGTTGAGATGGCATGCGACCAGATGATCGCCGGTCCGGCCGGCTTCTACACCGATGGCACGCTGCAATTCAGGCCGGTGTTGCCGGCACGGCACGAAGCACTGCGGGCAGCGCGGATGGAAGGCGCAACCGGGCGGCAGATGGCCCGGATCAGCTGCTTCGCCGGCAATCTCAAAGTTCATGCGCTGGTCGGGGTCGGGCTTGGGCACGGCCGAGTGCAACGCCTTGGTGTAGGGATGCCGGGGATCTTCAAACAGGGCGGCAGTCTCCCCAATTTCGACGATGCGGCCGGCGTACATCACGGCCACGCGATCGCAGACATGGCGGATGACGTCGAGGTTGTGGGCGACGAAGATACAGGTGAGTTTGAACTCCTCTTGGAGATCCTTCAACAGGTTGAGGACCTGAGCCTGCACGGATACGTCGAGGGCCGACACGGCCTCGTCGGCCACGACCAGGGAGGGATGCATGATGAGGGCCCGGGCGATGCCAATGCGCTGGCGCTGGCCGCCGGAAAACGCATGCGGATAACGCGTGCGGTGTTCGGGTTTCAGGCCGATTCTCAGGAGCATGTCAGCCACGCGATCATTGAGTTCGGAGCCCTTGGCCAGCTTATGGATGGCAAGCGGCTCGCCGACGATCTGGCTCACGGTCATGCGCGGGTTGAGCGATGAGTAGGGATCCTGAAAGATCAACTGCATGGCCGGACGCAACGGTTTGAGGGCGCGGTCGGAAAGCCTGGCAAGATCCACCATCCGGCCGTTGGTGCGGAACAACACCTCGCCCGCGGTGGGGGTGAGCGCGCGCAGAATGCAGCGGGCGGCCGTGGTCTTGCCTGAGCCGGACTCGCCCACCAGCCCGAGTGTTTCCCCCGAACGCAGGTCAAAGCTGATGTCATTCACCGCACAAATGGTGCCGATGACCTTTTTTAGAAAGCCTCGGCCGCGAACTAGAAAATGCTTGCTGAGGTGCCGCACGCTTAACAGGGGCTCCATGCCATCACGGGGAGACATGGCCGAGCTGGGTGGTGTGGGAGCGGTCAGACTCATGGGCATTCACCTTGCGGGGCCATTGATGGCTGCAATCTCCTCCGCCCGGACACAGGCCACGGAATGAGCCGGGGCGAAGGTGCGCAACGCCGGCGCGCCGCCGATATCACAAAGGCCGGCCCTGGCGTGCGGACAACGGGGGTGAAAACCGCAGCCGGCGGGGATGGCGGTAAGCGACGGCACCGCGCCGGGTATGGCGGCAAGGTGGCCGCCGGTATTCAGACTCGGTAACGACCTGAGCAATCCTTGCGTATAGGGGTGACCGGGATGTCGGAGGACATCGTGCACATTCCCGTGTTCAACGATGCGACCGAGATACATCACGGCGATATCGTCGGCGGTCTGCGCCACGACCCCGAGATCGTGGGTGATGAACAGTATCGAGCAGCCAATGTCACGCTGGAACGCCTTGATCAGGCCAAGGATCTGGGCTTGGGTGGTCATATCAAGCGCCGTGGTCGGCTCGTCGGCGATGAGCAACTCAGGATTGCAGACAAGGGCCATGGCGATAACGGCGCGCTGCCGCATGCCGCCCGAGATTTCATGCGGATACTGGTCAAAACGATGCTCCGGTGCAGCTACGCCAACCCTCCTCAGCATATCGATGCCGATGCGGCGCGCCTCCACCGCCGTGACCTCCCGGTGCAACAGAATGGCTTCGGAAATCTGGCTGCCAACCGTGTGCACCGGCGAGAGCGCTGTCATCGGCTCCTGGAAGATCATGCTCACAAGCCCACCGCGCACTTGGTAGAGCAGATCGTCGCCTTCGCCGAGTCCGCCGATGTCGATGATCCCAGCACGCCTGGAGTAGAGCACCATCCTGCCGCGGACAACCCGGCCCGGTTTGGGAATAAGCCGGAGGATTGAATAAGCCGTGACCGATTTGCCACAGCCGGATTCCCCCACCAGCGCGAGTGTACGGCCCCGCTGGATTGAGAACGATACGCCATCGACTGCGGACAACTCGCCATTGTCGGTGAAAAAATGCACATGGAGATTCTCGACCGCGAGAAGCACTTCTCCATCGGTCGTGACTGGTTCCGGGGCGGGAGGTAGCATGGCACTCAAGAAAGGGACGGTCAAAGTCGTGGGGGAGGACCCGGCGCGCTGCCGGTGCCGCAGACCGATGGCGATCACAAAGCTCCACCGCCGCGTTGTCATGCGAAAAAGGCAGCCACAAGGCACACAGGAAGCGGGGGTCTCAACCCGTTCACAGCCGCCAACCCGCCGCGATCCGTGCAGGCATCATCACGCTTTGGCTGGTGCTGACCGGTATTGCACCGCACGGAGGAAGTCCGCAAAACTAATGCTGTGCAATTCATGCGATCCCCTTTCTCTTCACCCTTTTTGTCGCTCCGCCGGCGAACCAATGAGCCGGCCTGGCGCGGCCCGGTCCTCGTACTTCTCCTCGCCATGGCTGGCTTCACCGCCTGTGTTTCCGAACACCGGGACAAAAGAAAGCTGCTCGAAAGAATACCCCCGCCCCAGCCCCTCCTGTCCGCCAGCTCCCAATATGGGGAAGGCACCGTTGCGGTCCAAGCCTGGCTCGGTCCGTCCGTGCGTTTGCGGAAGGCCGACGGTCAGCCGGACGCCACCGAGAAAGGACCACGCACCGGGGGACGACGGGATCGCCTGGAGGGTTCGTCGTCACAACCATCGGATAATTTTGACCGCACCAGCGCTCCGTTTGAACAAGGGGACAATGACTATTCGAAGGAAGAGATCGACGAGATGTACGGCCGGGTAAACTATCAGTACATACTGCCGCCCCGCTTGGCGCTGACCTTCACCTTTGTCAACACGAGCACCCGGACAATCACGCTTACCATCGCCGAGGTAAACTCGTTACTCGGCAATTTTGCGCCCCGCCCCGAACAACTCACCCTCGCTCCCGGTCAGGAGGGCTCGATTGATCCCATGCTGTCGACTTTCGACAACAATTTTGAGGAACTCGACGTCACGCTGACCCTGCGGAGCGGGGGCAAGGGTGAGACGCAAGTGCTGAAGCTTCGTCGAGTGCAGCCCCCCCCGCCTCCCGCGCCGGTACTTCCCCATCAGGGCTGAAGCAACCGCAATCCCTCCCAAGATATGCGGATAATTTTTGCTGTCCTTTCGGAAAGCGACCGCCACAATCGCGCCACTTCACTTATGAGAACCGCCCTCGCCCTCATTCTTCTGGCCACGGGTTATCGCATTGTCGCGGCCTGGAATCCGGACCTGGTTAATTTTACGCCGCTCATGGCCCTTGCCTTTTGCGGCGCCGTCTACTTCCGCAACCGCTGGATGTGGCTCATTCCCTTCATCGCATTGAGCGCATCCGACGTCTACCTCGACCATTACCACGCCACGCATTTCGGCTACACGTGGGATTTTGGGGGCGTGCTCGTGCGCACGGTGTGCTTTGTGGCGGCGCTGGTTCTTGGCTGGATGGTCTCCCAGCGTAAAAACTGGCTGAATCTCCTCGCCGGCTGCGTGGGTGGTTCGCTGCTTTTCTACTTCGCAACCAACACGGCCTCGTTTCTGGGTGACGCCTTTTATGCGAAGACGCTCGTTGGCTGGTGGCAGGCGATGACGGTCGGCCACCCCGAATTCCCCCCGACGCTTTTCTTCTTCCGCAACACGCTGGTGGGTGATCTGTTTTTCACCGGCACCTTTGTGTTCGCGATGGAATGGACCGCGCTCCGCGCCGGGCAGCCGAGTCTGCTTAAGAACACAGCCGCGCGAGCAGCCTGACCCGGGTCCATGGGTTGTCTCAAGCCGGGCAGCTTGGCCCGGCTTGATCGTTTCCGGACCTCCGGCTACATCCGTGTCTCACACATAAGCTCCAGGCTCCGTTTCGATGATTGATCCCGGCCTCCACTTCTTTCCCATGTCCACCTACGGCTACTTCGACGACAAAAACCGCGAATTCGTGATCACGCGCCCGGACACTCCGCTGCCCTGGCTAAACATGCTCGGTCAGGATGAGTTCTACGGCCTCTGCACACAGACGGCCGGCGGCTACTCCTTCTGGAAGGATGCGCGCCTGCGCCGCCTTACGCGCTACCGCTACAACAACAACCCGATGGATAACGACGGCCGCTTCCTTTACGTGAAGCAGGGCAAGACCGTCTGGAATCCCGGCTGGAAGCCCACCCGCACATCGCTCGACGCTTTCGAATGCCGCCATGGCCTCGGCTACACCCGCATCACCGGCCGCAAGCGCGGCATCGAGGTGGAGCAATTGATGTTCGTGCCGCCGAACGAGAATCTTGAGGTGTGGCGGGTTGCGGTGCGCAACCGGTCCGCCCAGCCCCGGAAACTCGTTCTCTTTTCGTTCGTCGAATTCTGTTTCTTCGAGGCGCTCAACGACATGACGAATTACCAGCGCACCTACTCCATCGGTGAGGTGGAGATCGAGGGCTCGGCCCTCTACCACAAGACCGAGTACCGCGAGCGCCGCCACCACTACACGCTGTTCGGATGCACGCGCCCGATCGACGGCTACGATACCTCGCGCGATCAGTTTGTGGGCGTACACCACGGGCTCCACGACCCGCAGGCGGTGCTCGAGGGCAAATGCCGCAGCAGCCGCGCCTACGGCTGGAATCCGATCGGCGCCCATCAGATCAATCTCGTGCTCAAGCCCGGAGCCGAGGAGACGTTTGCCTTCATCCTGGCCTACGTCGAACAGGGCGACCTGCCAAAATTCGACGCGCCCTTCGTCCTCAACAAGACGAAAGGCCGCGCGATCCTGAACAAGTTCTCCGACCTTGGTGCGATCGACGCCGCCTTCGCCGCCGTGAGGACCCGCTGGGACGAACTCCTCTCGGTCTACCAGGCGCCCCGCGTTCCCAACGAACACCTGCGTCGCATGGTCAATACTTGGAACCAGTGCCAGGTCATGGCCACCTTCAACCTCTCGCGCTCCACCTCAGGTTACGAGACGGGCATCGGCCGCGGCATGGGCTTCCGCGACTCCAACCAGGACCTCCTCGGCTTCGTCCACCTGCTGCCCGCCCGCGCCCGCCAGCGCCTCCTCGACATCGCCGCCACGCAGCTCGCCGACGGCACCTGCTACCACCAGTATCAGCCCCTCACGAAGAAGGGCAATGCCGAGGCCGGCAGCGGTTTCAACGACGACCCGCTGTGGCTCATCCTCTCCACCTGCGCCTACATCCGTGAGACGGGCGATGCCACCGTCCTCGACGAGCAGATCGGCTACGCCGACAAACCTGGCAGCCGCAACACGCTCCTCGAGCACCTCGAGACGTCCATCAGTTATACACTGAGAAACCGCGGCCCGCACGGCCTGCCGCTCATCGGCCGCGCCGACTGGAACGATTGCCTCAACCTCAACTGTTTCTCCCGGGAGCCCAACGAGCCCTTCCAGACCACGGCCAACGCCGGGAAGGGCGATGTGGCGGAGTCGGTCATGATCGCCGGCCTCTTTCTCTACGCCACCCGCGATCTCGCCGCGCTTTACCGCTGGCTCCGGCGCGCTTCCGATGCCACCCGCATCGACGCGGCCTATGCCGGGATGCTCAAGATTATCGAAACGCAGGCGTGGGACGGCGAATGGTATACCCGCGCGTTCGATGCTGCGAGCCGACCGATCGGCTCCCAGGCGTGCCAAGAAGGCAAGATCTACATCGAAAGCCAGGCTTGGTGCGTCCTGGGCGGCGCCGGGCAGGATAACGGCCGCGCCCGCCAGGCGCTCGAGGCGGTGGACAAATACCTCTACCGGCCCGGCCTCGGCTGCGCGCTGCAGTATCCCGCGTATTCGGAATACCACCTCGAGCTCGGTGAAGTCTCCAGCTACCCGCCGGGCTACAAGGAAAACGCCGGCGTGTTCTCCCACAACAACACTTGGATTCACATCGGCTGGACGCTCTTCGGCGAGGGCGAGAAGGCGCTTGATTATTATCTAAGCATCTGCCCCTCGGCAAAGAAGGACTACGACGTCTACCGCTCCGAGCCCTATGTTTACGCACAGATGACCGCCAGCCACCTGTCCCCCACTCCGGGCGAGGCCAAAAACTCCTGGCTCACCGGCACAGCCGCCTGGTCGTTCGTCGTGGCCAGCCAGTACATCCTCGGCATCCGGCCCGATTATGACGGCCTGCGCGTCGATCCCTGCATCCCCAAAAAGTGGAAGGGCTTTACCGTGAAGCGCAAGTTCCGCGGCGTGGAATACACCATCGAGGTGGAGAACCCGCGGGGTATCTCCAAGGGCGTGAAGTCACTCGTCGTCGACGGCAAGAAAGTTGCCGGCAATTTGCTCACTCCGCCCGGCGGCGGCCGCACCGCCGTGAGGGTCGGGGTCACCTTGGGCGCCTGAGTCTGCCGCAGACCCGGCGTCTCATGAACGAGTCATCACCCGTTTTCCCCCGGAACACGATCGGTGCAGCGCGCTTCAGCCGAGGACGGCGATGATCTTGGAACCGTCCTTCAGCTTTCCCAGCGGGATCAGGTTCCCTTCGATGATCTCGCGGTCGACCGTGAGAGTTTTGATCCCCTTGGAGACGCCCGTCGGATTCTTTACTTCGATCTTCAAGGTCCTGCCTCGGAAGATCCGGTGCATGGTGAAGCCCGGCCAGCTCTTCGGAATGCAGGGATCGATGCGCAGACCATCGATTTCCGGTCGGACGCCGAGAATCCACTGCACGGCGGTGTGGTAGCTCCATGACACCGTTCCGCTGAGCCAGGGCACGCGCGATTTGCCGGCGTTGCGGTTGCAGGGCGCATACGTCGTCTGGCAGTGGACGTAGGGTTCGATCTCGCGGATCTCGGCCCGGTCGTTGTAGGCCGCCGGCATGAAGGCGCGATAATAGGTGTAGGCTTGATCGCCGTTGCCGAGGAGCGTCTCGGCCATTACCGCCCAGCTTTGGGTATGGCAGAAGATGCCGGCGTTTTCTTTGATGCCGTGATTGTAGATGACGCCACCCATGACGGTGCTCGGTGTGTTGGTGAAGGGCGGCGCGCTGAGCATGATGCCATACGGGGTGGCGATCCGTTCCTTGAGCGCATTCATGGCACGGCGTCCCTGTTCGGGCGTGGCGGCGCCGCTGATCACGGCCCAGACCTGGGTGTTGATGTAGATCTGGCCTTCCTCCTCCTGCTGGGAACCGTAACGATGGCCGTCGGCGCCGATACCCCAGAGGAACCATTCGCCGTCCCAAGTGGCTTTCTGAATACTGGTGTCGAGTTCGGTGAGCTTGTCCCGCGCCCAAGCGGCTTCGTCTGGCAGGACGAGCCGATCGGCTATCTTGGCATAGACATCGAGCCCATACCGCACCTGAAAAGCAACCATGACGCTTTCGCCGTTATAGCCCATTTGCACGCAGTCATTCCAGTCGGCGGCCAGGCCGCAGGGCAGGCCGTTTCTGCCGGTGCGTTCCAGGTTGAACTCAAGGGCACGGCGGAGGTGGCCAAGAACAGTGGCCTCATCCTTATCGGCGTAGGGGAGCACCTTCTGGTAGAAATCAATATCGCCGGTCTCGGCGACATAACCGGGTACGGCGTTGAAAAACCACAGGCAATCATCGCTGCGGTATTTCTTGTCGGGCGGGGCCTCTTCGTGGCCGGGCTTGTGATCGAAGGGCTTGATGACCGGGATCGCGCCGCCGGTGGACACCTGGCCGGTTAGCATCAGTTCCAGCCGGTCGCGAATCTGGTCCTTCAATAATGGTATGACGCCGAGAAAGTCCTGCACGGTGTCGCGGAAGCCGAGGCCGTCGCGCTCGCCGTTGTAGATGAGCGAGGCGTGCCGTGACCACGCGTAGGTGACCAGCGCGTTGTAGGCATTCCACACGTTGACCATGCTGTCGAATTCCGCATCGGGTGTCTTCACGCGCACGGACCCGAGGTGGGCGTGCCACGACTGCTTGAGTTTTTGCAGTTCGGCTTCGCAGCGCTCGGGGTTCCCGAATTCGGCCACCGCCGCCTTCCCGTGCGAATGGGGCGTGCCTATGCCGAGCAGCACGATGAGCTCGCGCGTCTCCGCCGGCGCGAGCGTCACGTCGGTCTGGAGGGTGCCGCAGGGGTTTTCGCCCTCGGCAAGGAAGTTCGAGCATCTGCCCTGGGCCACGACTTCGGGATTGGCGTAGGTGTGATAGCAGCTGCCGAGAAAGCGTTCGCGGACGGTCTCGAAGCCCGCCAGCGGCGCACCCGTGAGGGTCATCCACGTGCGACCGCAACCCGTGAGGTTCTTGGGATCAAATTTCAGGTAAGGGTGCGTCGACATGCCCAGCATGCCCTCCTCGACCACGGCCTTCACGATGAACTGCGCGTACTGCAGGTTCAGCAGGTCGTTGTGCAGGTGCCAGCTGGTGGCAAACTCGCAATAGGTGAACACCGAGAGCTGACGGGGCTTCTTCGTCCGGTTGGTGACGCGCAGCCGCCAATATTCGAAGGTCTGGCCGAGCGGGACAAAGTACGTCGACTCGGTCTCAATGCCGGCATAGCGCGACCTGATGATCGTGTAAGCCGTGCCGTGGCGGCAGGTGGATTTATACTTGGAGAGCGGCTTGCCGACCGGCTGCCACGAAGAACTCCAGTAGTCGCCACTTTCACGATCGCGAAGGTAGAAATAACGGCCCGGTTGATCCCTGGGGACCGAGTTCGAACGGAGGCGCAGAAACCGGCTGCTGAGCGCACTGCGGTAGAAACTGTATCCACCGGCATTATTCGTGATAATGGCACCATACTCGATCGAACCGAGGTAGTTGCTCCACGGTTGGGGCGTATCGGGGCGCGTGATTACGTATTCCTTGGCGGCATCGTCGAAGTAGCCGTAATTCATGGAAGGAGAGAAGAAGAGCCGGAGAACGCGGCCCAAGCCGGGGTGTTAAGCCATCGGAAAGGCAGGAGCGCGAGGCAAAAGAATGGCTGATGGAGCAAAAAAAAAGCAACTCCCACCGCGCAAAAAATGCGGGGAACGGGCGCTGGCCGCTCCCCGCTGATCCAACTCACCGCCTGCCTTACAATAAATCTGCCGCAAGCTCGGCCAGCTTTGAGCGCTCGCCCTTGGTGAGCTTGATATGGGCGGCGATGGGCTGGCCCTTCATGCGGTTATGACAGTAGACAAGACCGTTGCTTCGTGCGTCGACATAGGGATTGTCGATCTGCGCCGGGTCGCCGATGAGCACAATCTTCGAGCCTTCGGAAATGCGCGTGATGACGGTTTTCACCTCATGAGGAGTGAGTTGCTGTGCCTCATCGAGAATAAAGAATCGACGGGCGATGGAGCGCCCGCGGATGAAACAGAGCGCTTCGATCTCCACCATGCCATTCTTGATGAGGCGCTCGTAAGGTTTGGCCGTGGCCCCATTGGTGTGACCGTTCCCTTGGGCGTGATTGGCTGCCTGCAGCAGGGCCTCCTCTTGTTTCTTCTTTTTCTTGCTGGCTTTCTTTCCGACAAACTGCGGTTCCTTCGGCGGCTTGGAGGGCATGAGCACCTCGAGTGCATCATAGTAGGGCTGGAGCCACGGCTTCATCTTCTCCTCAAGAGAACCAGGCAAAAAGCCGATGTCCTTGCCGAGCGCGATGACCGGGCGCGAAATCGCCACGCCGTCGTAGCGGCCATGTACATCACACGCCTGATACAGTGCACATACCGTGGAAAGAAGGGTCTTGCCCGTGCCGGCCTTTCCAAAACAGGTGATGAGCGATATGCTCTCGTCGAGCAGCGCATCCATAAGGAATTGTTGCTCAAGGTTACGGGCGCGAATGGGAATGCCGGCTGGCGCCTTCACAAACTCCGGCAGGCGCAGCCGTCGCATAAAACCGGCCCCATAATACCGGGCAGGCATGGTCTTGCCTTCGGAAGAGACCAGCAACAGATATTCGTTGATAGCGAGTGACTTCGCAATATCGACCTCCAGTTCAAATTCACCTTCCGACGCAAAGCGTTGTAGTTCGTAGACACTGACCGCAATGCGCCGATAGGAGTCTTCGTCCGGATTCTCCGGAACCTAGTCGTTCAGGTAATCCTGCGACTCAAGACCCACCGCGCGCGCCTTGAGCTGAACGTTGACGTCCTTTGTCACCAAGATGGTCGGCGGTGGGAAAGTCTCCTGCACAAAAAGGGCACATGCGATGATGCGATTGTCCTTCTTGGCGAGATCAGGCAGGATCGTGCGCAGCCGCTGCATCGCCGGCGACCCCCGGTTGTCCTCAATCAGGTAGCGGTTGATGATAACTGAAAGCGTGCCACCGTTAGGCAGTTTGACGCCTTCAAGCATCGTTTTGGAGTCTGGCAGCAATTCCTGCAGGAACCGGTGCACGCGGCGGGCATTGCGGCCACGCTCGGTGGACTGTTCGCCTTTTATGGTGTCGAGTTCTTCCAGAACCTCGACAGGGATGGCGAGGTTATTGTCCTCGAATTTGAAAATCGACTGGGGGTCGTGCAGCAGGACGTTCGTATCGAGGACGAAGGTCTTTACTTTTCCTGTGACCTTGAGCTGCGGTTGAAGGGTGGTGCCCCCGCTCAGGTGCCCCCGCTCAGGTGTTCCATCGATGTGGATATCTTGTGAAAAACTGTGTAAGTTCTTGGCAGATTGTCGATACCGGAGTCCGCTTCATTGTGAATGAACATCACAAGACCGATGCTGCCACGTTGAAAAGACCACCCCAGGTCGGATGTTTCCCATACCATAAGCCCTCACGGGATTTGCGCCAGCAAGCGCTGTATTTTTTGCCGAAAAAGAAGGCGGGCCGCCTACCCCTAAGCGGCCCGCCATTTGCTTTCTTTAGTTACCCCAAATCTCCCGCTAAGCGGGAGAGAGTGTAGCTATCGCGTAAATGTAAGACGCGACATTAAAGGAAAAACTTCAATTATCACTCTGATATAAGCAATAATCGCTATAGTTATAAGTTGGTCTGTGTGCTATTATCTAATCTCATTCCGGCTCGATCCGTCTTACCGCGCTGCGCTGGTCGTACTGGTCCCCAAATCCTCATCATATGCTCAGCCAGATTGCGGAGACTAATCCTCCGGAGTCCTTCCTGTGAAGCTAGTTCATGAAGCGACGGAACTGCCCGGCTACGCTCCTCGTAGTAGATCCGGAGACGATCAGCCATGTCCGCTGCGACCACAAAATCGCTTTCAGTCTTCTGCATTAATTCGCGAACTTTGGCCTGCCAGAAGTGTCTTTCCTCGGTGTGACGCTGCAAATAATCGAACAACATCTGCTCAATGCGGTTGAGGCTCATGTTGCGCACGTTGCGGGAATCCAGCCGCCAAAACAACCCCGGATGTCCCGTCGAAAGCAGCATTGCTTTTAGAGGTAGCGTTGCTACGCTTCACCAAATTTTAACCCCCCAGCTCCTCCCATGTGGCAAAAATTGAAAGAGCAACTCCCTGCTGTCATCCTGACCGCTGTCGTCGTGGTTGGCGCCGCCTTTTGGCTCCATCTGAAAACGGTCAATGACATGGCGGCCCGTCAGCAGCAGGAAATGAACTCCCTGCGTGAACAGACTAATGCTGAGCTTAAGGCCACGGCCGAAGAGACCCGCCGCCAGATCGACGCCGTCAACACCCTTCTCAAAGATGCCATTCAAAAGCGCGCGGCTGATGTCTTCATGACGGAGCAAGAGGTGGCCAAGCTGAACGTTGATCGCGTGAACCAGCTGGCGGCAGCCATCGCCCAGAAGATTCAGCCTTACAATCCCCTGCCCAAGACCCCCGAAGAAGCCGAGCATCAGCAGAATGAACAGGTCGACAAGGTTTCTGCGCGCCTCGCCGAGCGTATCCAACCCATCCTCGCGGACATGGCGAAGGACCAGAACCTCACCCGCGAGCAGATCGTCGCTTACAGCCAGAAAATCTCCGATCAGATCAGCAACGTCCTAACCTCCGAACTCGCCGCCAAGCAGCAACTAAACAACAACTTGATTGCCACGGAAGCGGTCGCACGCGATTCATTCAAGTTATCACAGGAGGTCATTGCCCTCTATCTCAGCAGCTTCAAGGACCAGTCGCTGGTCACCCGCCTCCTCACGCTGCCGGCCAATGTTGTGCGCGATGCCGCCCACCTGAGCATTGTTGACAGCAACGAACGAAAGCAGACCGAAGAGCGCCTGGTAAACGAGATGAACGCATTGGAGAAGCGCCTGACTGACATCGAGGCGCAGTTGCCGAAAAAGTAATCCTCCTTCTTCCCTTTCTTCATTGGAATTTAAAGCTGCGCGCCGCTGGTGCGTAGCTTTTTTTATTCTGCATTCAGCCTGCTTTCTGGATCTGTTCCGCGCCCGGTAACGAGCCTGCTCGCTCTCCTTATATATCCACGCCTGGACGCCTTCGGAAACTGCACTTGGCAAAGTGATCGTCACGTGTGTTGTCTTGCCGGATGGCTGGTTTGCCAAATGCCCGGGACGGCGGAAGACGGCAACGGGGCGGGCGGACGGGGGCCCGGAAATAACGCGCCTATTTTATCGCCCGTCCCCCCCGCTTACGACCCGTTCATAATCGCCACGCACTGGTAAAGGACACGTCCGCCAGGATAGGGAGTCGAACCGGTTACGAAAAGCTGGTGTCCGGCGGCATTCAAAATGGCATTCCCGGAGAGACCCTGTGCCAGCCCGGTTTCTTTTTCCAACGCGGCCACCCAGTCCGCGTCTTGGGCGAGGACAAAAACGCCGTTCGGTGGTGCGACCAACACAGAAAACACCGTGACTCGGGCCGCCGGCCGGCCGGCGACTGCGCCGGGCACCGCGGGCACTGCTGCGGTCTGCGCCTGTTTGACCTCGAGCTTGATCATTCGGGCCACGGCCTCCGGACCGGTGTCGCCCAGCCCCGCGCTCACCCAATCCAGCAGCAGGTTGCGCACGGCATTCAGGTCGAGAGCGTGCGCGATGGGATCCACGCCGCCGCTCTTGCGGATGGCCTTGACCAAGCTGGAGATCTCCTTGAGGTAAACGTTCTTCTGCGCGCCCGGGATGTAATACATCACCACGAGATGCACGGGCTTACCGTCCGAGGCGTCGTAGGCTATGCCCTGCGACGACCAGCCGATGGCGCAAAAAAGCTCGCCTTCCTCACGCCGCGCACGGACGTGGGGAACGCCCACGCCCATGCCGATGCCCGTGTTGCACTCTTGCTCGCGATTCTTGATCTCCTCAATCGTGTCGGTGCCAACCTCAATGTCCGGGTTGGCGTCCAGAATGCGGGCGAGGAATTCCAAGGCCCGCGCCTTGCCCGCCTCGGGCAGTTCGAAGAGCCGTCCCTCTTGGAGCGCGGTCAAAATGCTACGCATAGATTAATCGATTCCAAACCGTCGGGCGAACCACATCTTCACGTTGTGGGTCAGAACGCTGTAGGCGAGGAGAAATCCCGCCAGCCATAGGAAGAAAACCGGTGGCAATGGGGTGAAACCGAGAAATCGCGCCAACGGAGAAAACGGCAGCCAGACTCCAACGGCCATGATGACCAGCGTCGTGAAGAGCATGGATTTGCTGGCGCGACTTTGGATGAACGGAATGCGCTGGGTGCGGATGATGTGGACAATCAGCGTTTGGGTGAGCAGCGATTCGACGAACCAGCCCGTGTGGAAAAGTTTTTCCAGATGGCTCTTGTCGGCCACAGAGGTTCCCGGCGAGCCAAACGCGGCGCAGTTGAAGAAATAGAGCATCAAAAAGAACGTGGCATAGTCGAAGATTGAGCTGAGGGGTCCAATATAGACCATGAATTTTTGGATACTGCGGATATTCCACCGGCGCGGCCTGTCGAGGTATTCCCGGTCGACGTTGTCGAGCGGAATGGCGGTTTGCGAGAAGTCGTAGAGCAGATTGTTGACGAGAAACTGAATCGGCGCCATCGGGAGGAACGGCAGGAAATAGGAGCCGCCCACCACGCTGAACACGTTTCCGAAGTTGGAACTGGCCCCCATTTTGATGTATTTGATGATATTCCCGAAGACCTTCCGGCCTTCCATGATGCCATCTTCCAGCACCAGGAGGCTTTTCTCGAGGAGGATGATGTCGGCCGATTCTTTCGCCACATCCACCGCCGTATCCACCGAGATGCCGACGTCGGCGGCCTTCATCGCGAGCACGTCGTTGATGCCGTCGCCGAGGAAACCCACGACGTGCCCCTGGGCCCGCAGGGTTTTGATGACCTTCTCCTTCTGATCGGGGGTGAGGCGGGCGAGCACATTGGCTTCGTCGACCTCCCGGGCAAACGCCGGATCGTCGAGCGCCGCGAGTTGGGTGCCCGTGGCGATCCTGGTGATGGGCATGGCCACGTCGCGGCAGACCTTGCGCGTGACGAGTTCGTTGTCGCCGGTGAGGATCTTGACGGCGATGCCTGAGCGTGAAAGCGCCTCGATGGCCTTGGCTGAGGTGTCCTTGGCCGGATCGAAAAATGCGATGTAGCCCAGCAGGATCAGCTCGGCCTCGTCGGTCACCGAGAACGTTTGCTTGGAGCGGTCGAACTCACGATAGGCGATGGCCAGCACGCGGTACCCTTCGGCGCTCAGACTGCGATACTCATCCATCAGATCGTCACGGATAAGTCTGATGAGAGGGTTGATGTCCTCGTCCACCTGGTAGTTTTCGCAGACGGCCGATACCTCCTCGACCGCCCCTTTGCAGATGAGCACATGCCGGTCTTCGTAATCGATCACCACGGACATTCGGCGCCGTTTGAAGTCGAAGGGGATTTCATCGACTTTGCGGCAGTTCCGTTCGACGTCGAGTTCGGTGTGGGCCAGGATTGCCCGGTCGAGCAAGTTGCGCAGACCGGTCTGGTAAAAACTGTTCATGTACGCGTAACGCAACACGTCCTCGCTGGACCGGTTGGTCACGTCCACATAGCGTTCCAGCACGACATGGTCCTGGGTAAGCGTGCCGGTCTTGTCGGTGCAGAGCACATCCATGGCGCCGAAGTTTTGGATGGCGTGCAGATGCTTCACGATGACCTTCTTGCGGGACATCATGAGTGCACCCTTGGAGAGGCAGACGGTCATGATCATCGGCAGCATCTCCGGCGTCAGCCCCACCGCCACCGCCAGAGCGTACACCAGTGCCTCGATCCAGTTATGGTCTCGCAAGCCAACGATGAGGAACGTGACCGAGACCATCACGATCATGAAACGGATCATCAGCCAGGTGAAGCCGCGCACGCCCTTGTCGAAACTCGTGGCTTCGCGCTTGGACATGAGCTTCTCCGCGAGCGAGCCGAAGTAAGTGCGGACGCCCGTGACCAGCACCACCCCGCGCGCCGCACCGCTCAGCACGTTGCTGCCCATGAAGCAGGCGTTGGAAAACTCGAAGGCGGCGCGCCCCGCCGGTTGGTTCGTGTCGGGGCCCTTCTCCACGGGCATGGATTCCCCCGTCAGCGCCGATTGGGTGACGAAAAAGTCCTTGGCCGAGAGAATGCGCAAATCCGCCGGGATCAGACTGCCGGCTGTCAGGGCCACCACATCGCCGGGCACCACCTCCTCCAGCAGCACCTCGGTTTCCTTGCCATCGCGCAGCACCGTCACGGTCGTCTTCACGAGCTTCTGGAGCTTTTCGACCGCCCGCGACGACCGCGCCTCTTGGATATAGGAAAGGAAGACGCTGAGAAACACCATGGTGCCGACGATGACCGTCGAGGGCGTATCGCCCGTCAGGTAGCACACGATGGCGATGACGAGGAGTTGGACGACCAGGGGATTGCGGCAGCGTTCCAGCAGGTCACGCAGGACCGAAGCCCGTTTGCCCGCGGCCACTATGTTCGGTCCGGTCTCGTCCAAAACCTTCGCCGCCTGCTCGGAGGACAACCCGTTGCTGGAACTGCCCAGACGGTTGAGCAGCTCCGCATCAGGAATGGTGTATTGGGTTGTATCGGAGAGCAAAATCGAACGTAGACGGTCATCGCTTCACTGCACTGATTCAAGGTGAATAGCCGGGAATGTGCAGGAGAAGCGGAGTGTCCAGGCGGCGGTTGATTCGATGGGTCGGTCCCGCGGAGCGCTTGGACAAGCTTTGGCGGCCGATCGCTGTATTAACGACGATTGCCCACCGGAATTCCCCGAGGCCGTCGAGGTCCGCGGCCATGGGAGTGATGCTTGGACCATTTGCTGTAATTGGCCGCAAGGTCCGGCGGCGGAATTTCATGATCGAGTGGATGGTCTTGCTGATCCAGAACACGCGCGCCGATGCTTCGCGTCGCAAAAAGACGGCGCAAGAAAAAACTCCCGCGGAGCCGATGCTGGTTGGAGCGCGATTCTGGATCGATCGTGGTGTCCATTCGCTCTCACGCGTTGTTCAGCCAGGTGCTTCAAGCATGAGTTGCGAGAACCTGTCCCGGTGGAAAGCCCCGATTGATCCATCTGAATCCCCGCCTTGGCCGGCATGATTAAATACCGCCGCGGCCCCAGCCAGACAACAACGATGGAAACCGAGGCACCTTCGAGACAGTAAAATTGTGAGCGTTCATGACGCCCTCCCGTATCGCATCAATCTGCCGTCCTGCCCCAAGCATCCTCTCTTACTCGGCCTGACCGGAGCACCCTCGCGATTTTGTATCAATGATGCGGCGCCGCCCTGCACTCCGCTATGTCGGTGTGCATTCTGCAGGGTAAGACCCCACCAGCTCGCTCATTCTGCAATAGCCAGCAGTACCGGGAAATCGCCCATGATATTTTATCCTGTTATGCCATAACGCGTTATTACATATTCCGCCCGGCTGGCATCGTTCATGGTGAAGGCAGGGTGTTCTCCGCCACAACACTTCAACCGTCATGCCTGCTCGCACGCCTTTAGTCCACTGCCGCCCTCATTCTGACGCTCCTTCCAAGCGTGAGGCACAGGCTGGCGAGGCAGCCATCGATGCCAGCCTGGTGCGTCGGTTTATCGCGGGCGACGAATCCGCCTTCACCGAAATTGTCACCCGTTACCGCGGCAAGATTTATGGCCTGACTCTGAATCTCCTGCACAACGCCGCCGATGCGGAGGAAATCACGCAGGACACCTTCATCCGTGCTTATCGCGGGCTCGGCCGCTTCCGTGGCGACTCCTCTCTCTCCACCTGGCTCTATCGCATCACGCTTAATCTCGCCCGCAACCGCTATTGGTATTTCTTCCGTCGCCGCCGACATCACTGGGTGTCGCTCGAGCGTCCGCTGCGGGATGATTCGGAAGCCACGTTTGCCGACATGGTCGCCGCCCCGGACCACGATCCGGCGCAGGAAACCATCGTCAGCGAGTTTACCGAACTCGTTGCGGCGTGCATGGAACGCCTCGACCGCAGGCATCGTGAAATCCTCACCATGCGCAATGTGCTCGACCTGTCCTATGAGCAGATCGCGCGTTCGCTCGGCATCAACGTCGGCACTGTGAAGAGCCGCATCGCCCGCGCCCGTGAAAACCTGCGCATGCTGCTCGCCGAGTCGCACCCGGAATTTAAGCCGGCTCTTTCCGTCACCGATTTCTTCCTGACGGCGCGGCCCGTCCATGGCCAGCCCGCCATCAACTATGCCTGACCTGATGATGATGCCGTCCGCTGCCTGATTACCGGAACCTCCACGTCCGCCGCCTGACATAATCACTCAATCGACCAAGCACCATGAAGACATCCCGCCTCTACCAACGATTTGCCGCCTGGTTCCGCGCCCATCGCCCCCTGCGCTGGGTCGAGACCATCGTGACTGATTACTCCGACTGGACTCCATGGTGACCGGCCGATAACGGCCGCGCCATCGGCCTGCCGCTTCCGCTGCCTGCAACAGGTCGGCCACAGTCTTCGTTCCGCGTGCCGTGTCAGTATCTCGCCTCAACACCGGCGAAGATCCCGGCGCCAAGGGCCGGATAGCCGCTGACCTCCTCATAATGCGCGTCGAAGAGGTTCTCGACGCGCGCTTTCACGGTCACATGGCCATTCACAGCCCATGCCGCATAGAGACGCGCCACGGTGTAATCCCTGGCATCGATGGTGGCGAAGGTTAGCGCATCAACGTCCTGGCGTTTTGCCACGTAGGCGACGCCCGCGCCGAGGCTGAAGCCATGGCCCAGCTCCCGCCAGACATCGGCCGAAAGCATGTGCCGGGGCCGGCGGAGCAGACGGGTATGCTGCGTCAGGTTGTCGGCCTCGAGGTAGGTGTAGGCCACCCGCGTTTCCCACGAACCGCGCAGCCGCTCGCGCGCCGACAGCTCAAGGCCGCGGGTGCGCGCCTGATCGACGTTGGCCGTGGTGCCCGGAAACACGGAGAAATCATACACGATCAGATCGTGATAACGCGTGTCGAACCACGTGGCGCTCACGGTGCCCCGGTGCTGCGGAAGGTAGACATCAACGCCGGTGTCCCAGCCGCGCGCGTGCTCGGGCTGCAGCTGGGGGTTGCCCCGGTAGTACGCGCTCTGGCCGTAGAGGTCGAGAAAGCTCGGCGAACAAAACGCCGTGCCGTAGCTGGCGCGCAGCTTGACCCGCCCGGGCACCGGCAGCCACGCGGCGGTCGCGCGTCCGGTCGTGGCGCGGCCGAAGGTGTCATGGTCGTCATTGCGCAGGCCGGCGGTGAGGAAAATGTTGTCCGCCAGCGTCCATTCGTCCTGCGCAAAAAAGGCCAGCAGGTTTTCCTGCTGGTTGATGTCGCCAAAGCCGTTGTTGCGCGTCTGGTCCCGCTCGGCCGTGAGACCGGCGGTCAGACGGTGTTTCTCGCCGAGCGCGACGGTGTTTTGCCAGTCGAACACGCCGCGGCGGTTGGTGACGACCGTCACCTGCGTGGGCAGGCCGGGCGTCGGATTTTCCGAGACGAAACGCCGGTCTTGCCCGCCGAGGATCACGCGGCCCGACCAGACCGGCGACACCGTGTACTCCGCGAACACCGTGGCGAGATGATTCTGTTCGCGCTCCTGATTGTCCGGATCGTTGGTAAAGCGGTCGCCCGGCGAACCGTACTTGCCGATGAAGCCGCGGAGGGTCGCGCCGATGGTGAGCTGCCCGCTTACCCGCCGGTCGAGGCGCGCGGCATAGTTGGTCCCGGTAAACTCGTTGTTCGACCGCTGGTTTTGGGTGTGGCCGTCCTGCACCGTAACATCGTAAGCCCAGGCGTCGCGCACCCCCTGGGCGCTGATCGCCCCCTGCACCGTGCCAAACGAACCGCCTTCGATCGCGACGCGCTCCGAGGGCGTGCCTTCGCCTTTGAGCGTCCACATGGCCACGACGCCGCCCACGGCCTCGCCGCCGTAGAGCGTGCTCTGCGGACCCCGCGCGATCTCGATGCTGTCGGAAGCCGACACGCTCGCACCGCCGAGAAACACGGCATAGTCGGTGTTCGGGTCGTTCAAGCGCAGGCCGTCCACCAGAAACAGCGTCTGGTTGGAGTTCGAGCCGCGCAGGAAGAGCGACGTCGCCGCACCGGCGGCGCCGCTGGCAGAAAGCGGCAGGCCCGACATGCCCCCCAAGACCCCGCGCAGCGAGCTGACCTGCTGTCGGGCCAGTTCCTCGCCGGAAATGAAGTCGACGCTGCTGCCCAGCGCGCTCAAGGGCACGGGTGTGCGCGTGGCTGTGACCACGACTTCGTCGAGCGGCACGGGCTCCGACGCCGATTGGGCCGCCAGACGGACGGCCAAGGCGGGCAGCGTCGCAAGGACGGCGGCCAGCCGGATGATACTGCGGCGCACAAGGTGCGCCGGCGGACGGGCGTTCATATCTGCTCCTGTAGGCTGAGTGGGAAGAGCAGAAACGCGGGCATCGGTCGCGGACCGCGGCTTTTTCCCGGTCCACACACACCCGTCACTTCCACTCTCACCCTTCATTGATGCGATGAAGGTTTCTCGCCAACGCGCGCATCCGCGTCGGCGCAGTGAGCTTCCAGAGCCAGATATTCGGACTCCGCATTTCCCGCCCTTGACGATCCCGGGCAAGCCGGGATGTCCAAAGGCCTTCTCACCCCTCGCCTTCACCGAGGCTGGCGCCTCAATTGACTTTGTCAGCCGGGTTAATCCCCGGCCGTCGGGGTTTGTGATGCGATACCGCAGCGCTACTGTGGCCGGTTCTCACGGCCTTCCCTGCGTCTCCGGAACCAATGCAAAGAACCAACGCGGCGATATGAACGGTCCTCTGGGCTCGCGGCAAGTGCGTTTCATGTGCATTATTTGTCCGTCCGTCGGCTCCTCGCCCTCTTTTTTATTATGCCCCATTTCCGGTATTGCCATTATCATATCATCATATCTTGATGCGACGATACATACCAATTCCACGATGATCACTCCCGCCCAGCCGGTCTCGCCCGCCTATGCCGAACTGCGCCGCCTGTTCGAGCAGCGCATCGCCATCCTCGAAGGTCCCAAGGGGACGATGGCGCAGGCCCGCCAGCTCGCGGAGGCCGATTTCCGCGGCGAACGCTTCCGCCGCCACCCGCACGACCTCAAGGGCGACAACGATATCCTCTGCCTGACGCGTCCCGACCTGATCGAGGAATTCCATCGCAGCTTCGCCGAGGCCGGCGCGGACATCGTTTCGACCAACACCTTCAACGGCACCCGCATCTCCCAGGCCGACTACCAGACCGAACCCTATGTTCCGGAGATCAACCGGGCGGCCGCGCAAATCTGCGTCCGCGCCGCGCGCTGGGGCGAAGCCCGGTTTAATCGGCGCATCTTCGTGGCGGGCGCGCTCGGTCCCACCAACCGCACCGCTTCCCTCTCCCCCGATGTCAACCGGCCCGACCACCGCGCCGTCACTTTCGACCAGCTCGTCGCGGCCTACTACGAGCAGGCCAAGGCGCTGGTCGAGGGCGGCGCGGAAATTCTGCTGGTGGAAACCATCTTCGACACGCTCAACGCCAAGGCCGCCCTCTTCGCCATCGAAAACCTTTTCGACGAGCTGCCCGCCCGCCTGCCGGTGATGATCTCCGTCACCATCACCGACGCCTCCGGCCGCACGCTCTCCGGCCAGACCATCGAGGCATTCTACAACTCGATCACCCACGCGCGTCCGTTCAGCGTTGGCATCAACTGCGCTCTCGGCGCAAAGCAGATGCGGCCCTACCTCGAGGAACTTGCGCGGATCGCCGGATGTTTCGTCACGTGCTATCCAAACGCCGGCCTGCCCAATGCCTTCGGCGACTACGACGAGACGCCCGCCGAGATGGCCGCGGCCCTCGCCGAGTTCGCCGCCAACGGCTGGGTCAACCTTCTCGGCGGCTGCTGCGGCTCCACGCCGGCGCACATCAAAGCCATCGCCACCGCGGTCGCCGGCCTGAAGCCGCGCCCCCTGCCGGCGCCCACCGCCCCGGTCCTCCGCCTCAGCGGCCTCGAACCGCTCGCGATCGCATGATTTATGTAGGATGGTTGCTTGCCACCGATTCCCCCGTCGCCCGCAAGCGGGCTTCCTCCCGATGCCTTTCTCCGTGCCCCCTGCCTCCCTCTGGTGAATAATCCTTCCGCCAACGCCGCCAGCTTTGTCGTCATCGGTGAGCGCACCAACATCACCGGCTCGCCGAGGTTCGCCAAGGCGGTCAAGGCCGGGGATTGGGACGCCGCGCTCGCCATCGCACGCCAGCAGGTCGAGAGCGGCGCCAACGTCCTCGACGTCAACGTCGACGAGGCGCTGATCGACGGCGAGGCGACGATGACAAGGTTTCTCAACCTCATCACCGCCGAACCGGAGATCGCCCGCGTGCCGATCATGATCGACAGCTCCAAGTGGAGCGTGCTCGAGGCCGGCTTGAAGTGCCTTCAGGGCAAGGGCATCGTCAACTCCATCTCCCTGAAGGACGGTGAGGACGAGTTTCTCCGCCGCGCGAAGCTCGTCCGGCGCTACGGCGCCGCCGCGGTCGTCATGGCATTTGATGAGCAGGGCCAGGCCGCCGACCGCGACTCGAGGGTCCGCATCTGCACCCGTGCCTACCAGCTCCTTGTCGGCCGGCTCGATTTTCCTCCCGAGGACATCATCTTCGACCCCAATATTCTCACCGTCGCCACCGGCATCGAGGAGCACAACAACTACGCGGTCGATTTCTTCGAGGCGGTTCGTCTCATCAAGCAGACCTGGCCGGGCGCGAAGGTCAGCGGGGGCGTGTCCAACGTCTCCTTCTCCTTCCGGGGCAACAACCCGGTGCGTGAGGCGATGCACGCGGCGTTCCTCTACCACGCCATCAAGGCCGGCCTCGACATGGCCATCGTCAACGCCGGCATGCTCGGCGTCTACGAGGAAATCCCCCGGGACCTGCTCGAACGCATCGAGGACGTGCTGCTCAACCGACGCCCCGACGCCACCGAGCGCCTCGTCGCGTTCGCCGACGAACTCAAAGCCCGACAGGGGGGTGCGTCCAAAACCGAGGTCAAGGAGGACCTCGCCTGGCGCGATGGTCCGGTCGAAGAGCGTCTCAAGCACGCCCTTGTCAAAGGCATCGACACCTACGTCGAGGCCGACACCGAGGAGTGCCGCCGGAAATATCCGCGCCCGCTCGACACCATTGAAGGGCCGTTGATGGACGGCATGCGCGTGGTCGGCGACCTCTTCGGGGCGGGGAAGATGTTCCTGCCGCAGGTCGTGAAATCCGCCCGCGTCATGAAGAAGGCCGTCGCCTACCTCACGCCGTTCATGGAGGAGGAGAAAAAGCGCCTCGCCGCCGCCGGCACCGCCACCCGCGCCCAAGGCCGCATCGTCATGGCCACCGTCAAGGGCGACGTGCACGACATTGGCAAGAACATCGTCGGCGTCGTGCTCGCCTGCAACAACTACGAGGTCATCGACCTCGGCGTGATGGTGCCGTGCGACAGGATCCTCGCCACGGCGCGCGAGAAGCAGGCCGACCTCATCGGCCTCTCCGGCCTCATCACGCCGTCGCTTGACGAGATGGTGCACGTCGCCCGGGAGATGCAGCGCGAGGGCTTCACCGTGCCGCTGCTGATCGGCGGCGCCACCACCAGCCCGGCGCATACCGCCGTCAAGATCGCGCCCGAGTATCCGCCGGGCGCGGTGCACGTGCTCGACGCCTCACGCGTCGTCAATGTCGCCAGCTCGCTGCTCAGTCCGGAAAACAAGCCCGGCTTCCTCGCCGAGGTGCACGCGAAGCAGGTGCGCCAGCGCGAGGAGTTCGCCACGCGCCGTTCACGCCGCCCCCTGCTTTCGCTTGCCGAGGCCCGCCGTCGCCGCACGCCGGTCGACTGGACCAAAACTGACATCCCGCATCCGGAGTTTTCCGGCCCGCGCGTCTTTGACCCCGTGCCGCTCGATGAAATCGTGCCCTACATCGACTGGGGGCCGTTCTTCAGCGCCTGGGAGTTGCGCGGACGCTTTCCCGACATGCTCAAGGATGAGACCGTCGGCCCCGCGGCGACCAAGCTGTATGCTGATGCGCAGGGACTGCTCGCACGTATCGTCACTGAAAAGCGCTTCATCGCGAAAGCCGTGATCGGCTTCTGGCCCGCCAACGCCGTGGGCGACGACCTTGAGGTCTACGCCGACGAACAGCGCCGCCTCCTGACGACGATCCACTGCCTGCGCCAGCAGCACGAAAAACCCGCCGGCCAGTTCAATCACTCACTGGCCGACTTCATCGCGCCGAAGGACACCGGCCGGCTCGACTATGTGGGCGGCTTTGCCGTCACCGCCGGTCACGGCGCCGACCGGTTTGCCGCGGAGTTCCGCGCCCGGCACGACGACTATTCGGCCATCATGGCGCAGGCGCTGGGCGACCGTCTGGCCGAGGCGCTGGCGGAGCTGATGCACAAAAAGGCCCGCGACTTCTGCGGCTACGGCCGCGCGGAAGAACTCACGATGGCGGAAACCATCCGCGAGAAATACCGCGGCATCCGTCCCGCGCCCGGCTATCCGGCGTGTCCCGACCACACGGAGAAGCGCCTGCTTTTTGACCTCCTTGGCGCCGAGGCTGCCGCCGGCATCACGCTCACCGAAAGCTTCGCCATGCATCCGGCGAGCAGCGTGTGTGGTTTCTATTTCAACCACCCCGATTCAAAATACTTCGCGGTCGGCAAGCTCGGAAAGGACCAGATCGGGGATTACGCCCAACGGAAAGGTTTGAGCGTTGCTGAAACGGAGAAATGGTTGGCGCCATATCTGGACTACGAGCCTTGATGAGCCGCGGCAGGACTGGCAGTCTTTGCGGTATCCAGCGCCCTTGGCCCAGTCCCCCTCAACCAGGAGTTCATCATGTCATCCCTTCTCCCGACTCGCCGTGAAGCCCTGAAGGCCGCAGCCGCAGCCGGTGTCACGGTCGCCATGTCCCGCCTGCCCCAACTGGCCGCCGCCCCTGCGACGCCCGCGCCGGCACCTCAGCGCCCGACCACCCTGGTCGGCATTGCGATCAGCGTGGCCCCGCTGGCCCAGCCGGATCTCAACCGTCTCTTTGACGACCTCCAGCAGCGAGCCGGGGTGACGGCACTGTTTCCCTTTGCTTACACCCACGAGCCTCACCGGTGCGGCGTGCCGCCGACGGCGGGGTTCCACGGCGGCAACTACGGCGTTCCGCACCTGCAGTATTACCACGATGCGCCGCTGACCTACGCCGACTTGCGCGCACCGGAATTCGGTGACGTTGACGTGCTGGCCCGCGTGATTCCCGCTGCGCGCCAGCACGGCATCGCGACCTTCGCGTTCATCCTCGAGGACAACGTCCGGCCTGCCGCGGTTCCGCACTGGGAGGCGCTCTACACCGTCGACCACCACGGCCGCCGCTCCGACCGGCAGCCAGGTGGACCATGCCACAACAATCCGTACTACCAAGCCTTCACCCTGGGGCTTGTCGAGGACTACGCCCGCTCCTACGAACTTGGCGGCATCATGTGGGGCTCGGAGCGCCAGAGCGGGCTGCTCAATGCGCTCAATCTCTCCCAGAGCGACGGCGTCGATCCGGGCCGGACGACCTGCTTCTGCGAGTTCTGCCAGAAGAAGGGGCGCGATCTCGGCATCGACGTCGAGCGGGCGCGCCAGGGTTTCGGCGAAATCGAGAAGTTCGTGCGGGCCAGCCGCGCCGGCGAGCGGCCCCGCGACGGGTATTTCACGGCGACCTGGCGCCTCCTGCTCGCCTACCCCGAGGTGCTGGCCTGGGCCAACCTCTGGGTGAGCAGCCGGCACGCCTTTCAGGCTGCAATCTACCGCAAGGTGAAGTCCATCAACCCGGCGCTGCAGGTCGGCTGGCACGTCTGGCACAACCTGTCGTTCAGCCCGTTCCAGCGGGCCGAGGAGGACTTCGCCGGGATGACCGCATACGCGGATTTCCTCCGGCCGGCGCTCTACAACAATGTCGCGGGCAGCCGCTTCGTGAGTTTCGTGAACGGGGCCCGTCACAGTGTGTTCGGCGACCTGCCGCCAGCTGCGACGCTCGAGGTCCTTTATCAGCAGCTCAACTATCACGCGGAGGCGCCCTATGACCGCCTCGCCGCGACGGGATTATCGGCAGATTATGTCGAACGCGAGACGCGGCGCGCGGTGGACGGCGTGGGCGGCACGACCACGCAAATCTGGCCCGGCATCGACATCGACGTGCCCGTGGCCGCCGGCGCGAGTCATTGCACGCCGGAAGGCGTCCAAGCGGCGGTGAAGGCGGTGTTCCGCGCCGGCGCCCAGGGCATCATCCTCTCGCGCAACTACACGGAAATGAAGCCGGAGAACCTGTCGGCTGCCGGCGAGGCGCTCCGGGGACTCGGCGTCATCCCGGGGTAGCCGTCGGATTGGTCGACGCGATGGTTTTCCCGCGGATGCAGGCGGCGCCTGCCGGATTGCCTTCCGACCCGGGTGTTGTTAGCAACAGCCCGTTCGGATAACCATAACCCCAAAGAAGGAGATTTTGTTATGACACTGAAAGTCACCAAGACAGATGTATGGGCCACCGAGATCCAGGATCACCCGGGCGGGCTGGCCAAAGTCATGGAAACGATCGCCTGCGCCGGCGCCAACCTCGAGTGTGTCATCGCCCGGCGGCAACCCGACAAGCCGGGAACCGGCGTGGTTTTCATCACCCCGCTCAGGGGCAAAAAGTTGCTGGCAGCCGCGGCCACCGTGGGATTCAACGAAGCCCAGCGCGTCGCCTCGCTCAAGGTGGAGGGCGGAGATCGCCCGGGCCTCGGCGCACAGCTTGCCCAGGCGGTCGGTGCCGCCGGCGTAAGCATGCGGGGCGTGACCGCCGCGGCCATTGGCCGGAAGTTCGTCGCCTACCTCGGCTTCGACAACTGGGATGACGCCAACAAGGCGGCCACGGCCATCAAGGCCCTTGCCCGGAAGAAGTAGTCGCAACATTCGCAGCGATTTCACCGCAAGACGCGGAAAGCGCGGAGTCTAATCAGCTTTGATTAGATGAAGAACTGGCTGCGCTGAAAACCCGCACTCGCTCGCCATACGCGCGGTCGAGTTCGGGCAAAAATCCGGCGCTAGTAGCCGCCGGGTCGCGGGAGAATCACTTGGGGAATGGCGCAGGCACGACCTTGTAGCCCTCCGGCGTCTTGCGGAAGTACACATTGTCGCACTCGAAATACTCGTTTTCCTGATACCAGATGGAGGTGGCGTCGGACGGGAGCGTATTGGTGACCGCGCCGAGCGGCGCCTCCATCCACACCAGGCCTTCCGGCGTCTTCCGGAAAAACTGCCCGTCCTTGAACAGGTACTCCGTCGGGCCGACCCACACCGATTGATATTCGACCGCGGGCGGGGGTGGCGGCGGCATATTCACGGCCGTCGGCGCATCGACCACCATATAACCCTGCGGCACCGTCTGGTAGTAGACATCCCCGTAACGGTAATAGATGACATTGCCCACATAGATGCGGGCACAGTGCGGGGGCAACTCGCGCACGATGGCGCCCCGCGGAGCGCGGACGACCATCAGACCGTGGGGACCACGGTGATAGAAGATGCCGCGATGCATGTAGTAGTGGTCGCCGCCGACGACCACGTCGAGGTAGCCGTGGGGCAGCGGGATGCCGAGGGCAACCCCGACGTCGAGATGCGAGTCCGCGCGCAGCTCCGTGGTCGCGACCGCGGCGGCGCCGGCCACGGCCAGCAGTAAAATCCGGATGGAAGCGGGAGAAATCCTCATGGATGAGCCTTGGTTGTGATTTGGACGGTTACCGGGTTAGACGCTCAAACCGCCGGAAATGTTTCACGCTCGGACGAAATTCGTGCCGGGCAGTGCCGGAACTCGGTCAGTGGCGCCACAAAATCCCCGTGGCAAACCTCATCCCAGAGGCACGGAGAACTACGGAAATTGAAATCCGCCTTCCTGCTTCCCCTCTTCGATTTCCCTGCGATAACCTTCCTGATCCACTCATTCCATGAAACACCTCGCCGTCCTTTTCCTGGTCGCTTTCGCCACACCGGCTTTCTCCCAGAGTCTGGTTTCGCCCGAGGTCCACGTCGACGGGCGGGTGACCTTCCGTTTGCAGGCCCCCACCGCGAAGGATGTCGTGCTGCGCTGCGAAGGCGTCAAACCCGCGACCATGCAGAAGGACGACAAGGGCGTCTGGTCGATCACCACTGAGCCGCTGGCGCCGGACATCTACGTATATTCCTTCTTGGTCGACGGCCTCCGGGTCTTGGATCCGGGCAATCCCGTGCTCAAGTACAACCTGTTCAGCACGGAGAACCAAGTACACGTGCCCGGCCCCGCCGCGCTGCCGTGGGAGATCAACGAGGTGCCGCACGGCGTGATCCACCGCCATCACTACAAGTCCGCCATCATCGGCGACGAGCGCCCATTCCTCGTCTACACGCCGCCTGGTTATGATCCCGCCGCGCCGCAGCCCTACCCGGTGCTCTACCTCCTGCACGGTTACAGCGATGCGGAGGACACGTGGACAACCGTGGGGCGGGCGGATGTGATCCTCGACAACCTCATCGCCCGCGGTCTGGCAAAACCGATGGTCGTCGTGATGCCCCTGGGTTATGGCAACGCCGAGGTGCTCGCCGGCGGCTGGACTCGCCTGCGCACCCCGGAGTTTCAGGCCATTTATCAGGACAGTCATGCCAAATTCCGCGACGCTTTGTTCCAGGAAGTGATTCCGCAGGTGGAGAAAGCCTACCGCGTCTCGCTCGACCGCAGCGCGCGCGCCATCGCCGGACTGTCGATGGGCGGCACCCAATCGCTTTACATCGGCCTGAATGCGCCCGAGCGCTTCGCCTGGGTCGGAGCCTTCGGCTCGGGCGGCCTCGATGCCGACTTTGAAAAAATCTATCCCGGCGTGGGTGAAGCCACCAACGCGCAACTGCGCCTGCTCTGGCTCGCCTGCGGCGAGCAGGACGGCTTGCTGGGCATCAACCAGAAGCTGGACGGCTGGCTGAAGGAGAAAGGCGTCCGTCACACGTGGACGCAGATTCCCGGCGCACACAGCTTCCGGACCTGGCGACCCCTCCTCGCCCAATTCACGTCGCTGCTTTTCCGGGACACACCGTAAAGCCTTCGGTATTCAGCCGCTGAGGATCCCGTGCCCGGCTCGGGCGCGTCGAAGAAGCCTGGCCAACTTGTCCGGCAGTTCGTTTCGTCCGATCTGTCAGTGGCAATGCCATCCGGCGAATATTGCTTGAGGCGCGCCAGCGCAGCCAACCATGATGGTAACCCCTATGAAAGCGTTTCACGGCTGGTGGCACGGGATATTTTTCGTGGGCTGCCTCGCGTTGAACAGCGACGCCGTGGCGGCCGCGGAGGGACCGGGAGAAATCCTCACGCCGTCTCCCCCACCCACGCCGCGCATCAACAGTCCATCGGTTTTCGGGGTGACCCCGGGCGCGCCGTTCCTGTACACGATCCCGGCGACCGGCGAACGCCCGATGGAGTTCAGCGTCGACGGATTGCCCGCGGGGTTGACGGTGGACGGAGCCGACGGCCGCATCGCCGGCATGCTGAAGACCGCCGGCGAGTACTCCGTGGTGCTGCGCGCCCGCAACGCACAGGGTCAGGCCGAGAAGAAATTCAAGATCGTCTGCGGGGACCGCATTGCCCTCACGCCGCCGATGGGCTGGAACAGCTGGAACTGCTGGGCCCAGGCCGTCGACCAGGAAAAGGTGCTCCGCTCCGCGCACAGTCTCGTCGCCTCGGGACTCAGCCAGCACGGCTGGGCCTACATCAACATCGACGACACGTGGCAGGGCAAGCGGGCCGGATCAACCCTCGCGCTGCAGCCCAACGAGAGATTCCCGGACATGAAGAAGCTGTGCGCCGATATCCACGCGCTGGGACTTAAAGTGGGCATCTATTCAAGTCCCTGGATCACCACCTTCGCCGGCTACCCCGGCGGCTCCAGCGATGATGCCAAGGGCGCTTGGGAGCGCTTGAGCAACTACGAACCCAACAAACGCCTGGGCAGATACTCCTTTGCCCGGCAGGACGCCGCGCAATGGGCCGAGTGGGGTATGGACTACCTCAAATACGACTGGGCTCCCAATGACTTGGAACATGTCAAAGAGATGTCCCTGGCGTTGCGCGCCACCGGCCGTGACATCGTGTTCAGCCTGTCGTGCTCAACCCCCATGGATCTGGTCACCGAGTTCTCCCGCTGGGCGAACTGCTGGCGGACCACGGGCGACATCTGGGACACGTGGGATCTCCCGGGGCCCTGGCAGAACGGCGTCTCGGAAATCGGCTTCAACCAGGATCCTTGGGTGTCCTTGGGCGGTCCCGGGCACTGGAATGATCCCGACATGCTGGTTATCGGCTATGTCGGTTGGGGACCCCAATTGCATGCCACCCGGCTGACGCCCGCCGAACAATATTCGCACCTCAGCCTGTGGTGCCTTCTGTCCGCGCCGCTCTTGATCGGCTGCGACCTTGAGCGACTCGATCCCTTCACGCTCAATTTGCTTACCAACGACGAGGTGCTGGCCATCGACCAGGATGCGCTCGGCCGGTCCGCCCGGCGCGTCGCCACCTCCGGACCCATCGACGTGTTCAGGAAGGAACTCGAGGATGGCGGCTTCGCGGTCGGCTTCTTCAACCGTGGCGACACGGTGCACACCATGACCGCCAAGCTCGATCGCCTCGGCTTGGGCGGCCGGCAGCGGGTGCGCGATCTCTGGCGCCAGCAGGATCTGCCCGAAGCGCTCAATGAGCTGGCCGTCACGGTGGAGCCGCACGGGGTCACGCTCTACAAATTCATGGCCGCCCGCTGAGCGGGGGCCGGGGCGCGGAGATGAAGCGTCTTCTTTTTCGAGGCTCAGCCCAAGCGTTCCGCGCTGCGCGATGGCTGGCGGCGGCGGCCGAAGCACGCGGCACACTCCGCGATTCTATTCCAACATCGTGCGGACCGTGGCCGGGATTCCGTTCATGTGCACGAATTGATCCAGCGCGATCAGATTGTCCACTTCCCCCTGCTCCATCTGAAACCCCCGCTTCTTCGTGCGCACGAGGAAGTCATCGAGCCAGTCAAGGAGGACTTCCCGTCGGGGCAGGCCATTTTGGGCTACCGCCCGGATGTCGTCGAGCAGCGACGCTGCATAAACTTGATAGGTTTTTAAGTCAGTCATGGCTTGCCTTGTTTGCTGAGTAACAATTCACCCTACTCCCGCTTGGGAGCGATTGCAGTCACGATGGACGGCCTCCATGGGATAGGAGCGCACCTACTAAATGAGATTCCCGGCGGTTGCTCTCGCTTCCCGTCGCAAACGCCGATATACAACCATGGACGCATTGATATTCCCCGGGGCGCGTCCACCCCGCGCCCGGGCGGAACCGCACCGAGCGGCGCCGGGCCGCGACCGATCGCCACCGGCGAGTTGAGAGAGCCGCATGGTTGCGCATGATAGCCGCCGTGCCGCCTCATGCCCACCAACCCGCCCCCGAGCCGCCCGCCAGGCGGCGCGACCGCTGGCCCGGGCGGACGCCGCGACGGTCCGCGACCAGGATTGATTCCCGCCAACGGTCCGGCTTGGGTGGAAGGCGACTGCCATGTCCAACGAGTGCGTTTTCTCCCCCGATCGGCGCTACCGCTACACGCTCATCCACCGGTGGGACGAATCGCTGAACCCGGGCCACGGTATCGCGTGGATCTGCCTCAATCCCAGCACGGCGGATGAACACCAGCTCGACCCCACCCTGCGCCGCATCCGCGACTTCTCCGCCGTGTGGGGCTACGCGTTTTTCGTCATGCTCAATCTCTTCGCGTGGCGCGCCACCGACCCCGCCGGGATCAAGGCGGCCGCTGATCCGATCGGTCCCGACAACGATCGCTGGATCGCGCATTGGAGCGCGCGCTGCGACCGTGTCATGCTCGGCTGGGGCGAGCATGGCGCCCACCTCGACCGCGACCGGCAGGTGCTGGCCAGCCTCGACCCGGAAAAGATCTTCTGCCTCGAACGCAACGCCAGCGGGCAGCCCAAGCATCCGCTCTACGTCGCCCGCGAAACCACCCCCGTTCCCTTCGTCTGATGCTCGCGGATGGAATTTCGCCGCCGGGGCACGAAGGATGCGGAAACAAGATTCACCATCCAGACACCCGGGAAACCAAATCCCTCCGAGGCGCGTCTTGGAGTTTTTAGAAATCGTGCTCGCCGGATGAGCGGGAAAGAATAAACCTTCCACCGTCCTCCGAGTTTTGTCCCCGATGAAATTTCCCGCACTTCTGCTGCCGGTGGCAGTACTGCTCGCCGGCTGCGCGACCCTCACCACCCATTTTGAGCCGAAGGCCGACCTCGGCCGGTTGAAGCACATCTACGTCGTCGAAAGCCTGAACGACAACCACGATCTCCATGACCGGATCGCGCAGGAATTGCAGGCCCGCGGCATTCAGGCCGAGAGCGGTCCGCTCACGCTGATGCCGGTCGGCGTGAAGGCATACCTCGTCTACGAGGATCAGTGGGAGTGGGACTTCAAGGATTGCATGATCAGTCTCCGCATCACGTTGCGCGAAGCCAACTCCGACCGCCTGCTGGCCAGCGCCAGTTATATCCGGCCGACGGCCTTCCTGAAGACGCCCCGCTTCATGGTGCAGACCGTCCTTGACGGGCTCTTCAAGCCCAACGCCAAGTCAAGCCCGCAGCCCGCAATCAGTCCGCCGGAAGAAGGGTCAGAAAAGCGCGGCGGGAGAAGGTCCTGACGGAAGGCTCACGGGGTGCATCCCCTGAGCAGCGGAACTGCGGCGCGTAACAGATGCCCTTGTTTCGTCGTCTCGTCTTCCATGCACCTTCGCCTTGGCAAAGCGGGACCGGTTGAAAGCAAGTTGCCCGGCGGCAGGGGATGGAAGCTCGTCCACCGGTTATTCGCGACGGCCCTGACGCTGCTGCTGATGCTGATCAGCGCGCGGCTGGGCGGCGAGCCGGTCCCCGCGACCCAGCCTCCGGCCCCGACGACTCCCGCTGCGCCGCCGGCTGTGCCGGCGGAATACGCGAAAATGTACCAATCGCTCTCAGCAGCGCTCGACTGGTGGCAGCAAACCCTCGACCGCCAGCCGCCCGTGTCAAACGCCCAATCGATCTTCGGCGCCCACGTGCTCGCAGCCAACGGCAACCGGGGCGCGCAACTGCTCCAGCCGATGACGCTCCCGATGGTCGACCTGACGCTCGACCGGCTGAAGCAGCTGGGCGTCGGCGGTGTCACGATCAGCATTTCCTTCCCGTTGCTCAACGAGGATCAGCCGCAATCCGCGGACTATCTGCGCTTCTACGAGACCGTGGGTGAGCACGTGCGGGCGCGAGGCCTCTACTTCACAGTCGAGCAGCACATCGCTTTCAGCGACACGCCGTTTTCCACTGTGAAGTTCGATTACCGCCAGCTGCCGTTCGCCGACTTCATCACGGCCTTTCACCACATGGCCCGGCTGATCATCGAGCACGTGAAGCCCGACGCCCTCACGCTGCTGAGCGAGCCCGACACCTTTGTGAAGCTCACCGGCTACCAGCAGGCGCGCGACCCGGCCGGCGCGGCCAGGATGATCGAACGCGTCGGGCAGGGCCTCGATCGCAGCCACACGAAGATCGGGGCCGGCTGCGGGGCCTGGCTGCGCAACGCACCGGAGTTCGACCGCGCCTTCGCCGCCGGTCCGGTCGACTACCTTTCGTTGCACATCTACCCGATCGGGCCGGGCGTGTTCACCCTCTGCCAGCAGATCGCCGACATCGCCAGGGCCGCGGGTAAGCCGGTGATCCTCGACGAGGCCTGGCTCTCCAAGACCGAGGCCCGGACCTAGGTGGCCGACTTCAACCAGATGGCGGACATCTTCGGCCGCGACGCCTTCAGTTTCTGGGCGCCGCTCGACGCGAAGTTTTTCGCGAACGTCGCGCGCTTCGCCCGCGTCAACGGCGTCGCCTATGTCGCGCCGTTCTGGACCACGTATTTCTGGGGCAACGTCGACTACGCGCCCGACACCCAGGGCCTGCCCTTTGACCAGCTGCGGCGCCGGGCCAACCGCGCCGCGACCGCCGCCCTGCAGGCCGGCACCTTCACGCCCACCGGGCAGGCCTGGGGTGACACGATCCGCTGAGCCGACCCGCACGCCGGAGCCAAATCGGGAGAAAAATCATGGGTTCTTCCGGCCCCGCCAGCGCCGAACAAGCCGATGCTTTTGCACGGCCCGCGAATTGCAGGCTCGCGCCGCGGGCTCGGTGCACGCAAAATCCCGCGTTGGCGATTTCCGTCATGGTTTCCTGCGAACGCCCGAAGTTTTTTGCGCCATGAAGTTCGAACACTTCGCTCTCAATGTCCCCGATGCGCGCGCGATGAGCCGCTGGTATGTCGAGCACCTCGGCTTCAAGGTGGCGCGCAGCCGCGAGGATGCCCCCTACACGCATTTCCTGGCTGACGAGACCGGCCGCGTGATCGTCGAGCTCTACTCCAACCCCAAAGCGACTGTCCCCGAGTACGGCGCGCAGCATCCGCTGGTGTTTCACTTCGCCGTCGTGGCCGCGGACGCACGCGCCGAATGCCGCCGTCTGGAAAAGGCCGGCGCCAAGCTTTTCCTTGAGGAGCCTCAGCCCGATGGTTCGATGCTCATCATGATGCGCGATCCCTGGGGTGTGCCGGTCCAGCTCTGCCAGCGCGCGAAGCCGCTTTAAGTGTCCGGCCGTCGCTTCAGTCTTCCCCTGCCGCCCTCATGCCGCCTCGAAATCTCCCGCCACAACCAGCAGTCTGGTTGACACTCCTGCTGGGCTTTGCATTGGCGGGCGGCGGCGCCGCCGCCGCTGGCCCCATGGCGCCGCCGGCCCCCGGACTGCTCTTCTACCTGTCCGGCGAACAGGGTACCATGGCCGACTATTCCGCGGGAGGCACGCCCGCGCCCACCTTCGACGACGAGGTCACGCGCATCGCCGCCGGCGCGAAAGGAGCAGCTCTAAGCTGCGGCGACCTGCAGCGGCTCGCGTGGCGGGCGCCGGGCAACATCTACGCGCAGCGGGGCACCCTCTCGTTCTTCTGGCGCTCGCGCTACCCGGTCGGCCCGACCGAATTCCCGATCTTCCGCGTCGGCTTCGGCGACCATTCGAGCTGGGACATGGTCTGGCTGCGCATCGACTACAACGGCCACGGTTTCGACGCCTTCGTGACCGACGCCAGTCTCGCCCGCACGCGCGTATCGGTCACGGTGCAACCCTTCCCGCGGCCCGACGAATGGACGCACCTCGCACTGTCATGGGACGAGACGCGCGGCATCCGCTTTTATGTGAACGGCAGACTCATTGCGAAAAACGAGACGACAGCCGTCTACAACACCGCCCTCGACCAGTTCGGACCGCATTCGCGCATCATCAGCCCGCACAACGTCCAGAGCGATTACAACTTCGTGCGCGGAGGCGATATTGACGAAATCCGCATCTACGACCGCATGCTGGCGGATGAATCCATCGTGACCCTGGCAAAAGGCGACGCGCCCGCGGATCTCCCGCCGCTCCCGCCCCGCGACCTCGCCGACGTCCGCTGGCGCAACGAATGGTGGCTGCGCTACGGCTGGAACCGCCGAGACGATCCTCCGCCCTACTACCCCGGCGCCGCGCTCAGCGTGCGCAAGGTCGAAATCCACGACGCCTACGATCTGAAACGCTGGTGGTGGAAGGCGTGCGACGGCATCCGGGAGACCACCTGGCCCGGCGTCTACAACCGCTCGCGCCTCCCCGGCCGCAACGACTACTTCCAGTTGCCCGACTGGGACTGTTACGTCGAGTCGGGCAAAGCCATCACCTTCCTCATGCCCGATGAACCGTGGAATCATCTTGAGATTTCCGGCGCCGCCTGGGGCAGGATGGAATTGCTAAAACCAGACGCCGCGAACGACGGCCCGGCCGAGTCGCTGCTTTTTGAGCGTCCCCAGGGCCAGGAAAAAACCGTGCACGCTCTGGCGACGCCGATCACCGGCCGGAAGATCCGTTTCACCAATGTCCAGCAGGAGGAACCGATCGGCGAACTTGTCGCCTACCACGTTACCGCCGGCCGCGAACCCGTCGACAGCAGGAAGCTCGCCTTCTGGCTCTCGCTGGTACCGAGTGAGCCGGACGATGCGAGCCTCGCGCCGCTGCTCACCTTCATCAACGGTCGGTTCGAACCCGACGAGCGCGCGAGGCTGTTTGCCCACCCCGGCGGCGGACGAAGACTCGATCTTCCCGGGCCGCGTCCCAGTTCGCTCCCGCTCGTTCACATCTTGATTCCTGACACATGGGATCAGCGGGTCGACGGTCTCGACGGCATCGCGATCGATCTGCCCGCGCTCCCCGTAAAACCCACGCACGGCGACTTCTTTCCCCTCAACATCCAGGTGAAGGACCCGCTCTGGCCGATGCGTAACATGTGCGACTTCACGTTCAGCGTGAAGCCGGGCGAGGCGAAGACGCTGTGGCTCGACCTGCGCGACCGCCTGCTGCCCGCCGGCAAGGGCATGTGGATCACCATCGCCGGCGCGGGCGCAGACTTCGATGCGACCATGCTCGCCGGCGCGGAGATCCGCCTCGTATTCAAACCCCGGGAAGCCGCGCGCGCCGAGCACGAGCTCGATCGCTTCACCCAGGCGCGCGATAGCTACGCGATGCTCGTCGAGGAGCATGCGCACAGCCCGGAGTTCAACCTCTGGAACCGCTTCGAGGCCGACCTCACCGACCTGATGCGCGTCAACCCGAACCACGTTCCCGGCCGCAATTACGCCGCGGTCGGCCTGGGCTGGCCGCGCCCGCCGTTCCAGCAACCCGAACCCACCGTTCTGCCGTCCGGCAGAACGCCGTTGTGGGCGTTCCGCCAGGTCGAGCTGCTCGGCCGGGTGAAACGCTTCGTCAACTGGTACATCGACCATCGTCAAGTCGACTACGGCGATTTTGGCGGCGGCATCTCGGACGACGTGGATCTGCTCAACACCTGGCCCGGCGTCGCGCTCATGGGCTGCGACCCGGACAAGCTGACCGCCTCCCTGCACCGTCTCCTCGAGGCCGCGTTCAGGAACGGCATGTTCACGAACGGCCTGCCGACCATCCAGGCCGACGAACTGCACAGCTACGAGGAAGGCATCGATTGCCTTAGCGCGAACCTGATCCTCGATTACGGAAATCCGCAGCAGATCGAGCGCGCCATGGTCACCGAACGCGGGGTCGAAGGCATCACGGGAATCAACGCCGCGGGCCACCGCCACATCCGCACCTCCTACTACAACGGCGTCAAGATGGCCACGGATGATCCGTGGGGCTACGCCAAGGCCTACTCCTACCTTGTGCTGCAGCCCGGCCAGTTGCTGGTCGACTACAATGGCAACCCCGCGGCGAAAAAAGTCCTGCTCGAGCTCGCCGACGGACTGCTGGCCCACCGCAAGCAGGACGCGGATGGCCGCTACAGCCTGCCCACCGCGATTCATTTTGCGGACGATCGGGATGCCCACGCCACGCGAAGCTATTTTCCCTGGCACGTCTTTTGGGGCGCCTGGAAATGGACCGGTGACCGCAAATATCTCGCTCCGATTCTCGATGCCGGTCCCTCCGCCGTGATGGCGGTCAACGCCAACGCCCTCGACTGGCTGACGTTGCGCGAAGACATCGGCCAACGCATCCTCGCCGGCGAACGCGGGCGGTCACTCGACGCCCGCCCGAACGACGGCCGCGGCCAGGCGCGTTCCACTGCCTACCGTTATTCCGCGGAGAGTCACTTCATCTGGCAGCTCACCGGCGACAAACGCCAGCTCGAGCAGCTCTATGCCCGGCAGATCGAGGAGTGCGACCTGCTCGAATACATCAACACCGAGGGCAGCCTGTGGATCGACCGGGTCGGCGTGCCCACCGCCGAGTTGCAACGGGCGCGGCTCGGCGGCGTGGCTTTGTTGCGCAACGAACTTTACCCGGGCCATACCGTGAGCTGGCGATTCAGGGCGCCCGCCGATGACCAGAGCGTGGCAATCCTCATTCCCGATGCCACGCCGATCTCCTTTAAAGTCATTGCGTACAACCTCGAGACCACACCCGTGCACGCAATCATGACCGGCTGGAACATCGATCCGGGTATTTGGGAGATCAGGGAGGGTGTCGACACCGACAACGACGACATCGCCGACCAATCGATCTCGACGCGCAACACCGGATTCGAACGCAGCCGCTCACTCGAGTTCACTTTCCCTCCGCGCGTAGTCACCGTTCTCACCCTGATATTAAGGACTCCGGGCACGCCCTACTGGTCGCGTCCCGATCTTGGCATCAGCCGCGAGGACGTGACATTCCGTGAAGGCTCCCTGCACGTGATCGTTCACAGCCTGGGCGCGGTAGCGACACCGGCAGCGACGCTGGTCTTGAAAACCAGCGACGGCTCGGTCGTCGCATCGGCCAGGATTCCGTCACTGCCGGCGCCCGTCGACCTGCTGCCCAAGACTGCCGAAGTGGTCCTCCTGCTTCCGCACGGCATGCAGATGGCCGGCGGCTCCGTGGAGGTCGATCCGGAGAACCAGCTGCAGGAGATCACGCGCCTGAACAACCGCATCCTGTTGCCGGCGACGGTCTGGAATGCGCAGTGAGGATCTCGCCCGAGGCGCCCGGCGCTCCTCCGATCAGGGCGGTCGTTGCAGGCGATCCTCCGGAAGGGCGGTCGGGTGAAACCGCACTTCGCGAATGGCACCCTTGAACCAGGACGTTTGATTCAAGCGCACCCCGAGCGACGTCCGCCCCGCCGCCATGGGGACGAATGCTATCTCCCCCTCCAACTCCCGCACGCCGTTGGTAAAGTGTGCCATCTTCCTGCCATCGTAGACCAGGGCGACCCATGTCCACCGCCCGGCCGGATGCAGCTTCGTCTGATCAATGAGGGGAAGCCGGTTGGCTCCTGAAAACAGAAACGTGTCGAGGCACCAGCGGTCGCCATCCCTCAGGCGGATTTCAACCAAAACACGGCTGCCGCGTTCATCCTCGATGTGTAGAAACCGCTGCTCAGGTGGTCCGCCGGCTTCGGGTTTAAACAGAATTTCGACCGTGAATTCCCGGAGTCCCGCCAGGGGATTCACCGGGAGGACCAGTCCGTCGTCCACCCCGTTGAAATACACGGCGGACTCGCCTGCCGTCACCCGAGGCGCGCCCAGCACGGTTGGCGCCCACCCGCCGACCGACGTCACGCTATCGAGCGGCCAGATGACGGGGCCCGGCGATGTGGCCTTCGACGCCGGCGCCTCCGCGCACAGCCACCTCCCCGCGGAGCAGATCGCGAGTGCTGCGCCGATCTGGCAGATCTTTCGCCGCCGCGTGGTCATCATCCGAACATCCATCCACAGGCCTGTGGCAGAGTCAACGGGGGCTGCGGATGGTGCCGGCCGGCCCCGGCCGTGATGCGCCATTGCCTTGCCGGGTGGGTCCGGTTTTGCTCGGGACCTTTCGCACATGCAACCCGGCCTCCTCCGCACCGTCGCCCTCGTCGCGGGCATGGTTCTTGGCGCGCTGCTGCCGCAGGCGCACGCCGCAGCGTGGGCCATCCGCTGGCTGATCATGGGCATGCTGTTTCTCGTGTTTCTGCAGACGCGCCTGTCGCACCAGACCATCCATCGCAGCCATGTGGTCCTGCTGGTCGTGAATCTGGCGATGGGTTTCGCCGCGTGGGGACTGGGCTGGCTGGTGGGCGGACGCGAGGTGGCGCTGGCGGCGTTCTTTGCCGGCATCGCGCCGACGGCGACGGCCGCGCCGGTCGTGGTCAGCTTTCTGCGGGGGCGCGTGGAGTACGTGATCGCGGCGTTTATCCTCACCAACCTCGTCATCGCGGCGCTGCTGCCCGGACTGCTTCCGCTCGTGCTGGGGCGCGCCACGCCGGAGGCGTTCGTCCAGGTGCTTGGCAGCGTGGGGCTGGTGGTGTTTGTGCCCATGGGCGCGGCGTGGCTGCTGCGGACGGTGCATGCGCGGGCCGCGGAGTGGCCGCGGCACCTGCGCAACGTGTCGTTCGGCATGTGGGTGCTCGCACTCTTTCTGGTCACGGCCAACGGCTCGCATTTTCTGCGCGTCCAGGCGGACCTTTCGCTGATCGTACTCGTCAAGATCGCCGTCACCACCGCCCTGGTGTGCGCCGCCAGTTTCGCGCTCGGCCGGGTGATCGGCGGGCGGGAGTTCCCTCGCGAGGCCAGCCAGTCGCTCGGCCAGAAGAACACCTCGTTTACCATCTATCTCGCCCTCACCTACGCAAACCCGCTCGTCGCCCTCGGCCCCACCTGTTACGTGCTCTGGCACAACCTGTGGAATTCCTGGCAACTCCATCAAAGCCGCCACCTGGCGCCGGATTGACGCCATCGCTGAACGGTGCACGGCTGAAACTTTACTCCCGCCGTCGCGTCTGTAACCGGTGGTAATGGATATGCCAAAGCCGCCCGATCTGACATCAGCCACCTTTGCGCGATGAGCGAGAGACCCTCTCATGTCATCCCGCTCGCCGGAGGGTGCCTCGCCGCCCTGCTGCTCCTGCTCTGGCTGGTGCTGCGGAACGGGACGGATGGTCGCATTGCGCAATCGACCGGTCCGGTATCGATGGCTGCCGCCGGTTCGTCCAACCCGGGACCAGCCGGCGCCGGCATGCCGCCAGCTGCCGCTGGCCGGGCATCCACGGAGGCCCGATCGAACCAACCAGCCAAGCCGGTGCTGAAATATCTCCAACAGCTGCTCGATCAGCCCGACGCGCGGCCCCAAGAGGCGGTGCTGACTTTCACCAGCGCCGAGGCCTATCGGAGATTCCTCGCCCGCGCCTCGCAACTGGGAATCACCGTGCTGGGGCGGCTGGATGCGCTCCTGACGGTGCGGGTGCGCTACGATTCACTCGACAGCCTGCAGGCCGACATGCTGGCCAACGCCGCGGACTACGCCGAGGTGGGCGCCAACTTCTACATCAACATTCCGCAGACGCCGGCCAAGGAGGATCGCGCCACGGTGAATCTGGTGCCGCTGGGCGACAAACTGCGCCTGTTCCTCGGCGTCACCGGCGATTACAGCCAGTGGGGAAGCGCGGTGACCATCGCCGTGCTCGACAGCGGGGTGGCGCCCGACAGCACGTTCGGCCAGGGGCGCCTGCGGTATCTGGACATTGGCCTGGGCACCGCTGCCGGCAACGGGTCGGAGGACGGACACGGCACCGCGGTGGCCGCGCTGGCCGCGGGAATGTCGCCGGACGCGCCCGGCGTCGCGCCGGCCGTCGGTATTCTCAGCATCCGTGTCACCGACGCGAACGCCCAGAGCGACATTTTCACCGTGTCGCAGGCGATCGTGGCGGCGGTCGACGCCGGGGCGCGGATCATCAACATCAGCCTGGGTGGCTACGATCCCAGCGACGTATTGACCAGCGCCATCGACTATGCGAGCGGCCACGGCGTGGTCATCGTGGCCTCGGCCGGCAATGACCAGGCGGCGCAACTGACCTGGCCCGCGGCTGATTCGCGGGTCGTCTCCGTCGGCGCCGTCGATGCGCTCGGCCAACAGGCGACATTCTCCAACTCCGGATCGCAACTGAAGATCACCGCGCCCGGCTACGGAGTGCAGACCGCGTGGCTCGACGGCCAGCGGGTGTACTTCGATGGCACCTCCGCCAGCGCACCCATCGTCGCCGGCGCCATCGCCGCGATGATGTCCGCCAACCCCGGTATGAACGCGACGCAGGCGTCGCAGGTGCTCCAGCAATACGCCAGCGACGGCGGCGCCCCGGGGTGGGATCCCGACTACGGCAACGGCATTCTCAATCTCGGCTGGGCCATGGCTCGCAATGATCCCACCTACATCGACACTGCCATCTCCAGCCATTACTACGATGCCGCCACCGGGCAGATGGAATTCGTGGTGCAGAACCGCAGCGGGCAGGGCGTCGCCGGCATGGTGCTGAACGTCGAGGCTGACGGTGCCACCAGCACGTACTCCATTCCCCTGCTGGGTCCCGGCGCCATCTATGTGGCCAAAATGGCCGTCGACCAGGAGCAATTGGAGGCGAGCGACGGCCTCGTGTTCCGCACGCAGTTGGTCAACCCCAGCGGAATCGTCGACCAAGTTCCCGCCAACAACCGTCGAACCAGCTCCTTGGCGCCGCCGACGAAATGACGACGTTTACGCTGTGCCGCCGCGCGATGGTGACGGTTATCGCCCATGGTCGCACCGGCGAGGCAACCAGCCCCCGCCTGACTCTTGCCCGGCCGTCTGAAATTTCTTCCCCCGCCGCCCCCGGCGGGGCGCCTCAATCCTCCGGCCGTTCGCCGGCGGGCGCCATTTTCACCAATCGCGGGTCGAAGCGTGCCATCACTTCCACGAGGTCGTCCTGTGCCGCCATGACGGTGTGAATGTCCTTGTAGACCATCGGCACCTCGTCGAGCCCCGCCGAGATCAGGGTGACCCCGGCGGCCTCCAGCAGGCGCAGCGCGGTCTTCCAGTCGAGCGTCCGCTTCGCCTGCGTGCGGCTCATCACCCGCCCGGCGCCATGCGCCGCGGAGCAAAGCGACTCCCGGCTGCCTTTGCCGCGCACCACAAAACCCGGTGACGCCATCGAGCCGGGGATGACACCGAGCACGCCCGTCGCCGCCGGCGTGGCGCCCTTGCGGTGCACGATGACCTCGCGTTCGTCACCTGCCCTGAGTGGATCGATCGGGTGCATCTCCTTCCACGCGAAATTGTGGTGGTTTTCCACGTCGAACAGCACGCGGGCGTCAAGGTTGGCCACGATGTGCCGGTGAATGCAGGCATGATTGGCGGAGGCATATTTCCCCATGAGCTGCATGGCCGCCCAGTATTCCCGCCCCTCGTCCTCGTCGAGTGACAGCCAGGCCAGCCGCGCCAGCTCCTTCGGCAGGTTGCCCCGCTTCTTCATCGCGAGCTTGCTGTAATGGTCGCACACGAGTGCGCCCGTGCCGCGGCTGCCGCTGTGGCTGAGCAGGGCCAGATGCTCGCCGGCGGGCAGACCAAGCCTGGCGTCGGGCACCGTGAGCAGGCCGAACTCCACGAAATGATTTCCGCTGCCGCTCGTGCCGAGCTGGCGCCAGGCCTTGTCCCGATGGGCGTGCGTCACGGGACTGACGCTCCAGTCCTCGTCCATCACCGGATGCTGCCGCGGGTGCTTGAATTCCACGCCCACGCCGAAGCGGGTCTCCTCCTCGATGGCGCGCGCGAGCCGCTCCCGGCGTTCCCGCAGCCAGACGACCGGCAGGTCGAGCACCGAAAGCTTCATGCGGCAGGCGATGTCCACGCCGACCGCGAACGGGATCACGGCGCGGTCGGTCGCCAGCACGCCACCGATGGGCAGGCCGTAGCCCACATGCGCATCGGGCATGAGCGCGCCGCGCACGCTCACCGGCAGTGCGCAGGCGTTTTTCATCTGCTCCACCGACTGCGCATCGAGGTCGCGGCCCCACTGGCGCCACGGCGCGGGCTCGGCACGCAGGGCGTTGCGTTCGCGGTCACCCATGCCGCCACGATGAGACGGATGCCCCCGGAGGTCAAAGCCGGCGCGTTCGCACCGCACCGTTTTTCCCGTCACCCCTCGCCGCCGGCCGCGGGTTTCACCTTTGATGACACAGATTTCCCCCGCCGCGCCGGTTGTCTGCTTGCCTTGCCCACTGAGAATCCTAGGCCATTGTGCCTGCCATGAACTACCAAGGACTCGGAACCAAGGCCCTTCACGCCGGCCAGACGCCGGACCCCACGACCGGCGCGCGCGCCGTCCCCCTCTACCAGACGACGAGCTACGTCTTCCGCGATACCGAGCATGCCGCGAACCTCTTCGCGCTGAAAGAGCTCGGCAACATCTACACGCGGATCATGAACCCGACGACCGACGTCTTCGAACAGCGGATGGCCGCGCTCGAGGGCGGCTCGGGCGCCCTCGCCCACTCGTCGGGCCAGGCGGCGATCACCGACGCCATCCTCAATATCGCCGGCGCGGGCGACCACCTCGTCTCCGTCTCGCAGCTCTACGGCGGCACCTACAACCTGTTCCACTACACGCTGCCCAAAATCGGCATCGAGGTGTCGTTCGTCGACGCCCAGGAGCCGGATGCCTTCCGCAAAGCGGTTCGGCCGAACACCAAGGCGTTCTACGGCGAGGGCCTCGGCAATCCGGCGCTGAACATCTTCCCCTTTGAAGAGGTCGGCAAGATCGCCCGCGAGGTCGGCGTGCCGGTCATCGTCGACAACACCTGCCTCACACCGATTCTCAACCGCCCGTTCGAGTGGGGCACTAATATTGTCGTGCACAGCTCCACGAAATATATCGGCGGCCACGGCACGTCCATCGGCGGCATCGTGGTTGACGGCGGCAACTTCAACTGGGGCAACGGCCGGTTTCCCGGCTTCACCACGCCCGACCCGAGCTATCACGGCCTCGTGCACTGGGAGGCGTTCAAGAGCTTCCCGCCCGCCGGTGGCGCCAACGTCGCCTACATCTTCAAGATGCGGCTGCAGCTCCTGCGCGACATCGGCGCCTGCATCAGCCCGTTCAATTCCTTTCTCATGCTGCAGGGGCTCGAAACGCTGCACCTGCGCATGGAACGGATCTGCCAGAACGCCCTGAAGACGGCCGAATTCCTCGCGGCGCACTCGAAGGTCCAGTGGGTCAACTATCCCGGTCTCAAGACCAGTCCCCACCACGCCGCGGCGAAAAAATATCTGCGCGGCGGTTTTGGCGGCTTGCTCGGCTTCGGCGTGAAAGGCGGCTTCGAGGCGGGCAAAAAACTCATCGAGTCGCTCCAGCTCTTCTCGCACCTCGCGAACATCGGCGACGCGAAGTCGCTCGCCATCCATCCCGCCAGCACGACGCACAGCCAGCTCACACCCGAGGAGCAGGTCTCCACCGGCGTCTCGCCCGACTACGTGCGCCTGTCCCTCGGAACGGAGGATTTCATCGACATCCAGGCGGACCTAGAGCAAGCGCTGGCCAAAGTGTGAGGCCATCGGTCTCGCCGTAGCTCCGCTTCTGCGGAACGAAGGCGGATCACTGGGCATCGAGGACTTCGTCGACCTCCAGGCTGACCTCGAACAGGCCCTCGCCAAGGTTTGATGCGTGCCGTGCGTTTGGCACGCACCCATCACATTTCGCTGGGGCAGTTCAGCACTTTGGTCCGGACACAATGTCAACTAATAGTTGACATTGCGTCCGGAAGTATGCCTGCAGAAACAACCCCGCCCTGGGCGCGTGCACGGGATGGGAGTTTAAAAGAGTTCCAGCTGCCGCACCCGCGGTGTGGCAGGAGCATCCTCCTTCTGCCGGTCGAGCAGAGCTTCGCGAATGGCCAGGAGAAAGGGCGACGGGGAACGATCACAAAGTTCGCCGCGCCAGTGGCGGCGGCGGGCATGGGTCAGGAAGAGGCGCTCCCTGGCGCGGGTGAGACCGACGAAGAAGAGCCGGCGTTCCTCGGCGATGTCGATGTCGCCGGCCTCGTCGAAGCTGAACCGGTGCGGGAGCAGTCCGTCCTCGCAGCCGACGAGAAAAACCACCCGGAATTCGAGCCCCTTGGCGGCGTGCAGCGTGAGGAGCGACACCCGCTCGGCGCGCGGATCGTGGAGGTCGACCTCCACGCCGAGAACCAGCTCGCTCACGAAGGCGTCGAGGCTGGCGCCGTGCTTTTCGGCCAGCGGACGGAGCGCATCGGTGATGGCGCGAAGGTCGGGATCCGGTTTCTCCTCCCGGACGAGCAGCGCGGTGGCGGCGGCGAGTCGATCCGACAGCGGAGCCTCGGCCGACAGGGTTTTCAGGCGGGCGAGTAGTGCCACCACGGTTGGATGCTCGACCAGCGGCGTGTGGGCCCGCTTTTGGAACGGCAGGCCGGAGCGCGCGAGCGCTTCCATCAGCGGCGGGGTCTGCGCATCGGTGCGATAGAGGACGGCGAAATCGTTGAAGGCGCAGGCGCTCCCGGCAGCGCCGCTGACGCGGCCCGTGTCGAACGAGGTGAGGCTGGTGCCACCGACGAGTCGCTCGATGGTTTCGACGACAAACTCCGCCTCGGCGCGCTCGGTGGCGCATTCGCGAAGGATGACGCGACTGGCATCGACGGTCCGGGCATGCAGAACGCGATCGCGCACGAGCGTGGTGGGGGCAACGGCCTGCAGTGCCGCGTCGACGATGGTGCGGGTGGAACGGTAGTTGCGCGTGAGCGAAACGATGCGCGCCGCCGGGTAGTCGGCCTGAAATTGCTGGAAGAAGCGCACGTCGGTGCCGCGGAAACCGTAGATCGCCTGGTCGGGGTCGCCGATGACGCAGAGAGAGCAGCCAGCTGTAGCGCGGTGCTTCAGCCCGCGCTCTTCGCCTGATGGTGCGGGCTGAAGCACCGCACTACCCTTCGGCTCCGCCACGGCGCACGCCAACAGCCGCACCAGCTGGTACTGTGGCGCGTCGACGTCCTGATACTCGTCGACCGAGAGGTGCGGCCAGCGCACACGGTAATGCGCGGCGAGATCAGCATGCGTGGTGAGGAGTCTGACCGGCAGGGCGATCAAATCATCGAAATCAACCAGACCCCGGGCGCGGAGCGCGCGTTCATAAGCGGCGGGACGCGCCGCCCGGTCGGAAATCAGTCGGCGCGCCTCGAGGGCGGATACGCCGAGCGTCTCCCGGGCGATTGCCAGAGCCTCGGATTCGCCGGCCACGCGGAGCGGAGCCCCCAGACCGAGCTTGTCTTCCTGTTCCCGGAGGATGGCGAGGCCGAGGGCGTGGAAAGTCATCACCGGCAAGCGGGAGCCACGGCCGCCGGGAAGCAGCGAAGCGAGCCGTTCGCGCATTTCCCCGGCGGCGCGGCGCGTGAAGGTGATGGCGAGACATGTCTCGGGCGCGACGCCGTGATCGGCGATCAAATGAGCGATGCGGTGGGTGAGCGTGCGCGTCTTGCCCGTCCCGGGCCCGGCGACGATGAGCAAGGGGCCATCGACAATCTCCGCCGCGGCGCGCTGGTCGGAATCGAGCCCCACCAGCATAGGGGAAGAATTCGTAGGAAGCCCGCTGGCGGGCGATTCTTCGGCGGGACCGGAATATCCCTCGCGCGCAAGCGCGCTTCCTACGCCGCTCTCGGTGTCCTCGGTGTACCCTGTGATTGATTGTTTTGATTTTCGTTCTTTATCGCGGCGTTCCGCCTTCGCTCTGCGAGCTACGGCGGACAAGAAAGCCGCTCCTACAGGTGGTGCAGCCTCTGGCAGCTCGAACAGCAGGCTGATGGACTTCCCGCTCTCGAGTTCGTCCGGCTTGAACAGGCGGATGGTGCCGTATTCGCCGTCGTAGCCGCCCTCCCGGATGACTTCACCGGCGCGCATGCGGCGGACCGCCTCGACGAGGAGAGGCGGGGCGATCCTGCCAATCTCGTCGAGCGGCGCGTCGCCGAGGATTGCCAGTTCGGGGCCGAGACGCGCAATCAACTGCTCATAACTGCCCTGCACGGTCTTGCTTTTCGGGCCGGTCCGGGCGAGTTCGCCGAGCACCTCGGCGAGCGGCACGAGGCTGAGGAAAGGCGCCGCGGTGGGCGGCGGTTTTTCACCGGTGCGATCGGCGAGCTCGAGCACCCGGCTGAGCACGCCGATGGTGAGCGGCGCGCCGCAGACGGGGCATCGGTTGCCGAGCCGGCGCGACTCCGCCGGTTCGCAGCGGAAGCCGCACGCCCGGTGCCCGTCCATGTGGTATTTACCCTCCTCCGGATAGAATTCGATCGTGCCGCCGTAGCCGGCCCCGGTCGCCAACGCGTTCTTGATCGCGAAGTAATCGAGCGCGCAATCAAAGCGGCAGGCCTCACGGCCGAGGTTGCCCGGCGAATGCGCGTCGGAATTGGAGACGAGGCGGAAGCGGTCGAGCATCGAGAGCCGCCAGTTCATCGGCGGATCAGAAGAGAGGCCGGTCTCCACGGCGAAGATGTGAGGGGAAAGATCGCCGTAGCACTCATCGAAGGCGTCAAAACCCGACTTGGAGCCGAAAACGGAAAACCAAGGCGTCCAGATGTGGGCGGGGATCAGGTAACAGCCGTCGCCGGCGGAAAGGCAGATTTCGAGGAGGTCGCGCGAATTCAGGCCAAGGATAGGACGGCCGTCGGAGGCGAGATTACCGATGCGCGCGAGGCGGGCGACCATGCGGTCAGCGCCAGCGAGGTCGGGTGCATAGAGGAGATGGTGAACCTTGCGGACCTTGTCACCCTGCTTGTAGATCGTGGAGATTTCGACCTCCAGGAGGAAGCGCACGGGCACCGCGGCGGCGGCCCAAGGGCCGAGTTCGGCGGCCACGGCCGCCTCCAGGTCGTCGCGCAGCCGAAACAGCCCCGGCTCGGCAGGGACAAGTTCCTCCTTGATCGCCGCCATCCATGCGGGATGCGTGAAATCGCCCGTGCCGACGACGGTGATGCCTTTCTTCTTCGCCCAGAGCGCGAGGTGGTGGAAGTCGAGATCGCCACTCGTCGCCCGGGAGTACTTCGAGTGGATGTGGAGGTCGGCGTAAAAGCGCATCTCAGGAAGACGGGAGGACGCCAGGGCGCGGGTGGAAACGCGGCGGATAGGATCGTCGGGTGAAGAGTCAGAAGAGCGGATTCAGGAAATCAGGCAGGCAAATCACATTTCCTTGAGTTCCTGACTTCCCCATATGACAACCTCTATCCGCCATGAAATCCTACCGCAAGGAACTCTGGTTTGAGGTACCGCGGCGGCGCGCCTTCCTCAACATCACTCCGCAGGTGGAGCAGTGTCTGCGCGAGAGCGGTATCCGCGAGGGTCTCTGTCTGGTGAACGCCATGCACATCACGGCGAGCGTATTTATCAACGACGACGAATCGGGACTGCATGCCGACTTCGAGCGGTGGTTGGAAAAACTGGCTCCGGAGAAACCGTATTCCGCTTACGACCACAACCGCACCGGTGAGGACAATGCCGATGCCCACCTAAAACGCACCATCATGGGCCGTGAAGTTGTCGTCGCGGTAACCGCCGGACGGCTCGATTTCGGACCGTGGGAACGGATCTTTTATGGAGAGTTCGACGGTCTGCGCCGCAAACGAGTGCTTATAAAAATCGTCGGGGAATAGTGGAAAGAGAATACGTGCTGGAAAGATGAGAGAGTGTCTTTCAGTGCAGCAATCTCGGATTTGATGCTAAGTCCCACTGACTTCCGGGTTTCCCAACCTTTTTATCCATTACGCAACTCGTTGATGATTGTTTATGGCAGGCACTTTAAAAACAGCCTGTTTTCGCCGATTTTTTGATGATTTTGGCGTATTTTTGCCATTTTTGGCCTTCTTTAGGCCATTTTAAGGCGAGGAGAAGATTTACTTCAAAATCTGTGATTGCCAGTCGCGGGAAACTAATTTTGAACGCAGGGCTCCCCAAAGCCAACTAACCACGGTAAGCCTAACCTAACCAAGGCCCTGTTTTGGACCTCAAGCAGATCAAGCAGATCATCGATCTAATGAAGCGCTCCGAACTCACTGAGTTCGCCGTGGAAGAAGAGGGCTTCAAACTCAAGATATGCCGGGGCGCCAACGGCGTGCCGGTGGTGACATCCAGCGCCGGGTTGGCTGCGCCATACCCGGCGGTCCCCGAAGCACCGGCGGCTTCATCCGCCGCTGCGGCAGCCACCCTGGCATCGTCCTCTCAGAATGGTAGGGACAAGGAAGATCCAAGCATCACCTATATCAAGGCCCCCATGGTGGGCACGTTCTACCGGGCGCCTTCGCCCGAAAGCCCGCCGTTTGTCGAGGTGAACGCGAAAGTTTCCGAGAATTCCGTCGTCTGCATCATCGAGGCCATGAAAATCATGAATGAAATTCAGGCCGAGGCGAAGGGCACCGTGGTGGAGATTCTCGTCGAAAACGGCCAGCCGGTCGAATACGGCCAGCGCCTGTTCAAGATCAAGCAAGGTTAACCGGCAGCCAATCCTGACGATTCCTGCCCCACAGCCGATCCCCCGGCGGCATCGCAGATGAGCATCGGCGGTATCTTGGTTTATGATCCAAAAGATCCTCATCGCTAATCGCGGCGAAATCGCCCTCCGCATCATCCGCGCCTGCCGCGAACTGGGCATCAAGACGCTGGCCGTTTACTCGGAGGCCGATGTGCAGTCGCTGCATGTGCAGCTGGCCGATGAGGCCATCTGCATCGGCGGTCCCAAGAGCGAGGACAGCTATATGCGCGCCGACCGCATCATCAGCGCGGCGGAAATTGCCGACGTTGACGCCATTCATCCCGGCTACGGTTTTCTTTCCGAGAACAGCAAGTTCGCCGAGCAGTGCGAATCGTGCAACATCAAGTTCATCGGGCCCAAGTCGCATAGCATCAAGATCATGGGTGACAAGTCGGTGGCCCGGGATACCGTGCGCAAGGCCAATGTCCCTACCGTACCGGGTTCCGACGGTCCCATCGACTCCGAAGCCGAGGCGGTGAAGGTTGCCCGCAAGATCGGTTATCCCATCATCATCAAAGCCGTGGCGGGAGGGGGTGGGCGCGGCATGCGCATCGCCCATAACGACGTCTCCTTCGCCAAGGAATACCACGTCGCCCGGGCCGAGGCCGAGAAGACTTTCGGCAACGGCGCTGTTTACATCGAGAAATACGTCCAGAATCCCCGGCACATCGAGTTTCAGATCCTCGCCGACAGCCACGGCAAAGTGCTGCATCTCGGCGAACGCGATTGCTCCGTGCAGCGCCGCCACCAAAAGCTCATTGAAGAGTCGCCGTCGCCTTTCCTCACCTCCGATCTTCGCAAGCGCATGGGCAAGGCCGCCGTGCGCGCCGCTGAGGCCGCCGAGTATGAGAACGCCGGCACCATCGAATTCATCGTCGATGCCAAGGGCACGTTCTACTTCATCGAGATGAACACCCGCATCCAGGTCGAGCATCCGGTCACCGAGGAGGTCACCGGCATCGACTTGATCAAGGAGCAGATCCGCATCGCTGCGGGCGAAAAGCTCAACCTGGACCAGAAGGACGTCGAGTTTCGCGGCCATGCCATCGAGTGCCGCATCAACGCCGAGGATCCCGCCCGCAACTTCACCCCCTCCCCCGGCACCATCGGGCTTTATTACGCCCCGGGCGGGCACGGCGTGCGCGTCGACTCGCACGTCTACAGTGGCTACACCATTCCGTCCTACTACGACTCGCTGATCGGCAAGCTCATCGCGTATGGCGACAACCGCAAGACGGCCCTGGAGCGCATGTATCGGGCGCTGAGCGAATACCTCATCCGTGGCATCAAGACCACGATCCCGCTGCACAAGGCGATCCTGAGCGACCCGATTTTCATCGCGGGCAAGGCCACCACCGCCTACCTCGAGGAATTCCTCAGCCGCACGCCGCCGGACCTGTTTTAAGCAGGAACCATGCAGTTGTAGGAGCGAGCTTCCGCCTTCGCATGAAGCTACGGCGGACAGGTGCTCGCGACCCGTCCTCCGCAGCCTCGGCGAAGGAGGGTGCAGAGGAGAAATCGCCTGCAAGCAAGCTCCTACATTGTTTACCAAACGGTTCGGGGGAATGGAGCCCGAGCGGCGCTGACGGAGCAGTGCCCACCACCCGGCCGCCGCCGGCTCTGGCGGCAAAACCTGTTGCGCGGGCGCGCTGCCTGCTCGTATGAATCCAATCCCCGGCCTCCATCCCCAACCATGGCTATGAACCGAAGGCTTTTCCTTGCCCTGCTCCCGGCGCAACTCGGCGGCGTCTTGAGTCTGCTTCACGCCGCCGACCCGATCACGTCGCCACCGCCGGACCTCACGCCCGCGGCCGTGCTCGGCGTCATGGAGCGCGTGGCCGACTGGCAGCTCGCCCATCCTTCGCCGCACAGTCCAACCGACTGGACGCAGGCCGCCGGCGATGCCGGCCTGATGGCCCTCGCCGGCACGTCCGGCAGTCCGCGTTTCCTCGACGCCCTGCTGAAGATGGCCGAGGCGAACGCGTGGAAACCGGGACCGCGGCTCTACGATGCCGATGACCACTGCGTGGGCCAGACCTATGCCGAGCTTTATTTCCGCCGGCACGACCCGCGCATGATCGCGCCGCTGCGCGAACGCTTCGACTGGATCCTCGCCCATCCCAAGGATGACAATCTCGTTTTTGACCCCGCCAGGAATCCGGACGCGCGCGACCGGTGGTCGTGGTGCGATTCGCTGTTCATGGGGCCGCCCGCCTGGATCCGGCTTTACGTGGCGACGGGCGAAAAGGCCTACCTCGATTTCATGGTCGAAAAATGGTGGAAGACCTCGGACTTTCTCTACGACAAGGAAGAGCATCTGTATTTTCGCGACAGCACCTATTTCGAGAGACGGGAGGCCAGCGGCAAAAAAGTGTTCTGGAGCCGTGGGAACGGCTGGGTGATGGGCGGTCTCGTGCGCGTGCTCCAGTATCTGCCCGCCGACCATCCGGCGCGCCCCCGTTTCGTGCAACAGTATCGCGAGATGGCCGACAAGATTCTCCTCTGTCAGCAACCTGACGGCCTGTGGCACTCCAGTCTGCTCGATCCTGTCAGCTACCCGCTCAAGGAGACGAGCGGCTCAGGGTTTTACTGCTACGCGCTCGCCTGGGGCGTCAATCAAGGCCTGCTGGACCGCGGCAAATTCAAGCCGGCCGTCGTGAAAGCCTGGCTGGGGCTGGTCGAGTGTGTGACGCCGGAGGGCAAGCTCACCCACGTGCAGCCCATCGGCGGCGAGCCGAAGAAATACGACGAGAACGCGACCGAGGTCTATGGGGTCGGCGCGTTTCTGCTCGCGGGCAGTGAAGTCCACCGGTTGCTCGAGGGCGGGCGGTAAGGGCCGCTGTCGACCCGCCCTCAGCCGAACTCATGCAGTTGTAGGAGCGAGCTTGCTCGCGATTGCACAAAAGGAATCGCCTGCAAGCAGGCTCCTACACCACGGTCGCCAGACTCGCCTGCCGGCCATAGCTCGAAGAGCGACAGCTGGTGAGAGTTTGGATCTTGGCCGCTCCTCGTCCGGCTTGAACAACGCCGGGTCTTGTCCTCAATAGTAAACGCCTTGTTAAAAACCGGCATTACGGGCAATTTGGGATTCTTCCAAAAAAGATGCCCTATCATCAGGTTCCTCCCCTCCAGACCAGCGCCATGAAGTACTCCCTGAGAATCCGTTCCGGTTTCACGCTCGTTGAAGTCGCGCTGGCGGCCACGATCCTGCTGGTGGGATTCGCCGGGATGGCGACGGCGCTGATCATCGGCTCGGAGATGCTGGACACGGCGCGCAAGCAGATGATTGCCGCGCAGATCATACAGACTGAAGTCGATTACCTGCGCCTGAAGGACTGGACTACGATCCAATATCTAACCTCCACCGCGCCGGCTAATCTCAGCGATAGCATTTATCCTGAGTTCGCGCAGACCAGCCTAGCCTCGTTCGCCGGCACAAAATTCACTTTCGCCCGGCAGGTCAACTACCCGGACCCGCATACCAACCTCCGCTGGATCACCATGACGGTCAGTTGGACCAGCATCACCGGTAAGCCGCACTCGCGAAGTTGCAACGCCTACATCGGCAAATACGGCCTCAATGTCTCCTACCAGAAACAATAACGGCGCGGGTGCGCTGGATTCCCCGGGTTTCACCATGGTGGAGCTGCTGATCGGGTTGTTCCTCGCGATGCTTCTGACTGCTGCCATGCTGGTAAGCTACGCCTTCATTGTCCGCAGCCTGATCCGCTCTTCCAACCAGCAGCAGCTCGAGGCGCAAAGCCGCAAGGCGCTGCAAATGCTCAGCCAGGACGTGCATGCGGCGACCGATGTACCATCCTTCTCACTCAGCCGAGACAGTAGTCAGATCATACTGCGGCTGCCCAACGGCGGCGGCACAGTAGATGTGACCTACAGCTATACTTACGATGCGACCGCTGTCTCCGGCACACTAACGCGCACCGTTTCCGGTTCGACTCTTACGTTGCTAACCGGCATCGCTCGTCTGCCTTCATCTCAAAATTTTTTCAACTGTCTCGACAAACAAGGTTTGTCGGTGACCACCTATCCGCTCGGCATCAAGCAGATCGAAGTCAGCGGCTTCACCACCACCTGCGGCGCCCCCAGTGTCGGCACGCAGTCGAGTTACACCGGCGCCTCTGCGCGCCTTGTCCTGCGCAGCAAGCATCTCGTCAACTACTGACGTGAAGGACCATTCCACAGCGCAGCGCGGCTCGGTGGTGCTGGTCGCCCTCTGCCTCACCGTCGTCCTCGGTGTTGTCGTGATTGGTTACGTCGCGGTGTGCGCGCGCACCATGGAGATGAGCAACCGATCGTTCTGCACCACCAGCAGCGTGCAACTGGCCGAGATCGGCATGGAGGAGGCGCTATGGTCGCTTGACCAAGCCCTGCTGGCGTTGAATAACAATTTATCTTTTGACTGGGGCTTTCCGGCGCCCCCGGGGGCGGGATGGACGGTAACGACGGATGCCAATGGCGTAAAGACAGCGACCAAGACTCTGCCCCCTTTTACTACGAACAAAGGGATCACTGGTACAGTCACTGTCCAGATCAAGAACTGCAGCTATGATCCTCGAAGACCCTATGTTCTGACTGACCAGACTACATGGCCCCCGACTATAACATCCGACGGGGTGTCCCAGATGCCGGACGGAATTCCGATCGACAAACAGCTCGTGGCCACAGTCAAACCCGCCGCGCTTTTCAGCAACGCCGCCGGCTCCACCGGACTCAGTGACTCAAGTTATGATGTATCTTTCACCAACACACCAGGTGGCACGGTGGATAGCTATGATTCCTCTTCGAGTCATAATCTGGGCAACTATACTCCATATTATCCACCCGGGGACCCCCTCTATGACCCCTTTTATGATCCCCTCCTCCATCCCGAAAATGTCAACCGCTCCGACCTAGCAATCATCAGTGCCGCGCACCTTCATATCAATAAGGCTGTGATCCTCGGCTATGCCACTACCGCCAATTCCACCGATAACGGCCCTTCCATCGACACTAGCGGGAGCGTGACGAGTCTGACTTCAAGCGGTGCCACCTCCGCTACTCGTATCGACTACAGCCGCATTTCCAACAATGCCAACCAATACGCCTTTGACATTGTCGCCCCAACAACCGCGTCGAGCAGCGGATTACCGGATGGGGGAACCCTGCATCCAACCGATGCCGGTCTGTTCCCTTCCGGTTACTACTCTACTACCGGCAATTGGGTACAACCTCCCGCTTCCATACTGACAATCACCGGACCAGCCATCATATTCGCCTCGAGCGATTTTGATATCGAAGGCTCTATCATCATCGCTCCCACTTCGCCTGGCCCCGTTCAGATTTACGTTGGAGGCAAGCTGACCATCGCCGGCAACGGCATCGACAATCAGACCAAGCAACCGAGGAAGCTGGCGATATTCTGCACTGGCACTCAGGGTACAATCAACACCAACACCCCCTTCTACGGTGCCGTTTATGCGCCCAATTCCCCGTTGGTCGTGAACAGCGATCTGACCGTCTACGGCGCGCTCGTCGGCCAATCGGTGACGTTCACTGGCACCCCGACCATCCATTACGATCTCGACCTGCGGAACGCCAGCTTCGGCGTCGTGAATACCCCGTACGACGTCTCGCAGTGGCTCGTCTCGAATTGAGCCGGCGAGCGGCGGGAGGCGGTTAGAAAAGCATTGTCATCTGGCGCGGCTCGCCTGCATGTTTTTCTGTTCCTATCCCTCCATTTGCATTAAACCATCCTGGCAGGCGGTGCCGCCTCCGCGGCCACCGCCGGCATTGTCCCGGCTTATCCAGTCATGTTGCTGCGCAGATCCCGTAGTGGAGTGGTCATCGAAATCAACCCCTTCCGCGTGCTGATGGCACGCCTGGGGCGCTTCGGTGGCGATCCCCTGCACATCGAGCAGGTGGTCGAGCTTCCGGCGGACGATCTGAGCGGCCTCAGCGGCGAGCTGCGCACGCTTTTCCCCGAATACAAGGCCTTCGTGCCGGGCATCTGCGGCATCTTCCCAACCACGCGTTTGCTGCAGCGCGAGGAAATCAACTCCCGGAAAATCGGCGAACCGGACTACCTGCCCTCGCTGCTGGCCAACCAGTACAAGATCCCCGCCGACAAATGGCGCATCGCCCTCGTCAATCCCTTCGATGGCGCCCCCTTCGATTCCGCGCATCCCCCCATCAAGGAAGTGCTCCTGTGCGGCGAGGCCGCCGAGGAGTTGCTGGCCGCCCAGCGCCGCTTCCTCGCCCTCGGGGTGCACCCGCGGCAGATGGAAATCTCGTCGCTGCCGGTCCTGGGCGGCGTGCAGAGCTATCAGGCCCTGCTGGGCGATTCCCAGCCGGCCGCCGTGGTCGAAATCGATCTCCATCGCACCTACGTGTTCATCCTGGGCAAAAACGGCGTCAACACGCCGGTCCCCATCGAGTTCGGATTCAACGCCCTGGTCGAGACCACGCGGAAGGAACTGGGCGGCGAAGACACGGCGGCCATCCGCGCCCGCCTGCTCGCCGGTGAAAACGACATCGTGGTGCGATCGCCCCGCCTGCTCCGACAACTGGTGCGCAATCTTAAACCGGCCATCGACTACTTCGAACTGCAGACCGGCCAGCGGGTGAACGATCTCTACTGCACCTTTCTGCCTCCCGGTCTCGCGTGGATGGCCCAAACACTGGCCGCCTCGATTGAAATGACGGTGCTCCCGGTGGATTGCGCCGCGTGGCTCACCGCGCTCGGCATCACCTTCAGCGATGATATCCCCGCCCGGCTCGGCCCCCACTGGCTGAGCCTGTTCAGTCTGATCGCCCGGCTCAGCCCGGCCTCCTATGCCAAGAAAACCAACTGAGTTTCCTTGGGAGCCGAACTGGCACTCCGATTTCCGCGATCTCACGAGCCTGCCCGAGGATCGCGTGGTGCGGGTGCGCTTTCTCATCAACGCCTGCGCCGGCGCGCTGGCTCTCATCCTGCTGATCATCGTCGGCTGGCAGCTTTTCACGCGTCATGGCACCGCCGCCCAGCTCCGCTTCTGGGACGAGAAGATCACCACGCACCACCGGGAATACGACGAACTGCAATTCGTGCTGCGAGACTACATGCTCGAGGCGGGCAAGATCCAGGACGCCTACGATCTCATCTATGTCCCGTTTGTCCCCTCCGAGTTTGTCCTCGACATTGGCCACACGCTTCCCGATCGCATGACCGTTGATACGATCGGGTATTCGAACGGAATCGCCACCATCCGCGGCAGCCTCGCGGAACCGCCCGAACAAGCCAGCCGCGTGCTCGGCCGCTACATTGAAACCCTGCGGAACGATGCCCAGATCAAATCACGTTTTAACGACATTACCGCCCCCACCCTGGACCGCGCCCGGCAGGACAACCTGTTCAACTTCGAGATCGTGCTCAAATCCGCCGAACACCACCCGCCATCATGAACAATAGGATTCTGGCACAGTTCGGCCAACTGGCGCTGCGTTATCCGTTTTGCACCGTCTGCCTCATCCTGTCGATTTTGCTCGCCGGGGTGGGCCAGTGGCTTCGCCTCGACTTGCGCGATCTCGAAGCCCGGCAGCAAAAACGCGCCCGCGAAGGCGACGCCATGCTCAAATCCATCGCGCGCGGCTCGCAATTGCGAACCGAGCTCGCCGCCGCGCGCACGGCCACGCAGCGCATCACTGAAAACCTGGTCGTGGAGAAAAACATCCCCGAGAACTTCTGGTACTTCTACAAGATCGAACAGGATACGCAGGTTAAGCTGATCGAACTGCAGCAGCGCCCCACGTCCATGCAGGATACCGACACCCCCGTCACCTACAAACGCGTGCCTTATTCCCTCAGGCTCACCGGCCCGTACCGCTCGGTCATCGCCTATCTGCAACGGTTGGAAAACGGTTCGCACTTCGGTCGCATCAACTCCTTCCTGCTCCAGCGACTGGATCCCAAAACCAACGATGTGGTCCTCCAGATCAATCTCGAACTGCTCAGCTTCCCATGATTCGTCGCCCCGTCATCCTCGCCTTGCTGCTGCTTTGTCCGCCGGTGCTGCGCGCGGCCGATGCCGCGGCGTCCGAGACCACCAGTTTCGAGAAAACCCACGAAAGAATCGACGCCCTCCTGCATGGACGGGATGCGCTCCCGATCCTCCCGGTCGAACTGCGCAATCCCTTCAGCCGCCCGAGCGAACGCCTTTCCGCCGGCGGAGAGGCCTCGGCCGTGGCTGATCCCGCCAAACGAGCCACCCTCACGGATCGTGAACTTCTCGAACGGCTCGCCCCGGCCGTCCAAATTCGCGGCATCGTTGAGACCGGGGGGCATCCCGCCATCATCATCGGCCGGAAACTCTTTGATGTCGGCGACACGCTGTCGCTCCTCTACGGGGTGAACACGGTGGAGGTTAAGATCAAACGCATCACCAGCGATACGTTCACCCTCGGCTACAAGGATGCCGAGTTGACGCTACGCCTGCCACGCTGAGGTGGACTCATACTCTGCTGTCCAGCAGAGTAGGAGCGAGTTTCCGCCTTCGTCCCGCAGGCGCGGGACTACGGCGGACAGGTGCTCGCGATAGCAGAGCGAATATCGCCTGCGAGCAGGCTCCTACATTTTTCACCGAATGGTCAGGTGTTTGTATGGGGCATCATGGTTCTACTGCATGAGTCCGGCTGAGCGAAGGAGGATTGCACAGGAGGAATCGCCTGCCCCTCGACAGGCTCGGGGCCCTGAGCGCGTCGAACGGGCAAGCAGGCTCCTACAGGACGCACCGGTGGGGTCCGAGGAGGTAGAGGCTGATCACGTTCCGCCGACGCCAGTCTCGCTGAGCCGCGCGATCACCGCCGGCAGGAGCGCGTGCTCGGCCGCGTGTACCTTGGCCTCGAGCGTCGCCAGCGTATCGTCCGGTTCGATCCGCACCGCCATCTGATCGATGATCGGCCCCCTATCCACCTCTGCGGTCACAAAGTGCACCGTGCAGCCGGTCACTTTCACGCCGTGCCGCCACGCCTGGCCGATGGCGTCGAGCCCCGGAAAACTGGGCAGCAAGCTCGGGTGGAGGTTGATGATCATCCGGGGAAACGCACCGACGAACCGCGGCTTGAGAATGCGCATGAAGCCCGCCAGAACGATGAGTCCCGGCTCGCACCCCCGGATGGCGTCGAGGTAGCGCGTCTCGCCGGCCTCATCGAACTTGGTCTTGAACGGCCCCGGGTCGAGAGACTTCGCGGGTACGCCAAAACGGCCGCCGAGTCCAAGGATGGGCGCATCCGGCCGGTCGGAAAATATCTGCACCACGCGGGCGTCCCCCAGCCTCCCCGCCTGCTGGGCTTTGAGGATCGCCTCGGCATTGCTGCCCCGGCCGGAACCAAGGATGACCACGCGCATAACGAATCATATTCCGCCCGCCGCCTTGAGCTTCGCGATGAGCGAAGTGGTGCTGAAGCCGGGCACAAACGGCAGAAACCGGATGCGCGCCCCCACCCGTTCGAGGGCGGCGCGCTCCTCCGGATCGAGCGTGGCCAGCGTGTAATCACCGGCCTTCACGTAGATGTCGGGCTTCAGGGTCCGGATCTCCCGGGTGAGCCGCCGGCGACCGAAGATCACGATGCCGTCGACCGATTTCAGCTGGGCCAGGTTGTACGCCCGGGACTTCTCATCGAGAATCGGGCGCAGGGGACCCTTGAGCTGCTTCACGCTCCGGTCGGCGTTGAGGGCGACAAACAGCCGGCCGCGCCGGCCCGCCAGTCGCCGGGCCTGTGCCAGATACGCCGTGTGCCCGGGGTGCAGCAGGTCGAACACGCCGTTGGTGAGCACCAACGTCCCCCGGGCCCGCCGCAGCCTTCGGCGCGCCAGGGCCGCCTGCCGGAGGGTCATCAGTTTTGCATTCTTCAACTTCATGAGCGGAGCTTGAGATCAGAAAAACTTCTTGGCTTTCTCGAAGAAGTTCCGCCCCACCGGCTCGTCGGCGTCGCCACTGGCGATGGCGAAGTCCTCGAGCTTTTTGCGCTGCTCCGCGGTGAGATGAGTGGGCACCTCCACCTGCACGCGCACCAGCTGGTCGCCGGAATGGCTGGAGCGCAGCCCGGGCATGCCGCGGCCTTTGAGACGGAAGGTCGTGCCCGACTGCGTGCCGGCCGGGATCTTGAGTGACGCCTTGCCCGAAAGCGTGGGCACTTCGATCGTGCCGCCGAGCGCCGCCAGCGTGAACTTGACCGGGATTTCGCAGAACAGGTCGTCCCCCTGCCGTTCGAAGATCTCGTGATCCTTGACATGGATGACGATGTAGAGATCGCCCGACCGGCCGCCGTATACGCCCGCCTCGCCGTTGCCGGAGGAACGCAGCCTGGACCCCGTGTCGACCCCGGGAGGGATACGCACGTTAAGCTTGGCGGTCTTGTTGATCCGCCCTTCTCCCCGGCATTCGCGGCAGGGTTTATCGAGGCGCGTGCCGGTGCCGTGGCAGGTCGGGCAGACCTGGCGGACGGTGAAAAATCCGCGCGCGGTTGTCACCTGCCCGGCACCCCGGCAGGTTGGACAGGTCACGCGTTTCGAGCCCGGCTCCGCGCCGGTGCCGTCGCAGTGGTCGCACGGGGCGAGCTTGCGGAACGAGATCTCCTTCTCCACGCCACGCGCGGCCTCCTCGAGCGCGATCTCGATGTCGTAGCGCAGGTCCGCCCCATCGCGCGCCCCGTCGCCCCCACCCCCGCCGAAAAACTCCTCGAAAATGCTGCCGCCGCTGCCACCGAACACCTCGCGGAAAATGTCAAACGGATCGTGGAAGCCGCCCGCCGGCCCGCCGGCGCCGCGCGGCCCCCCGCCCGGCGCGAACGCCGCGTGTCCGTAGCGGTCATAGGCGGCGCGTTTGTCGGGATCCTTGAGCACCTCGTAGGCCTCGGAGACTTTTTTAAACATTTCCTCGGCCTGCTTGTTGCCAGGGTTTTTGTCGGGGTGATGCTGGATCGCCTTCTTGCGGTAGGCTTTCTTTATCTCCTCCTCCGAGGCGTCCCGGCCCACGCCGAGCAGTTCATAATAGTCTTCCTTGGCCATGAGTGGTTGTGGTCGGGTGGAAAAGCCTGCTGACAGGCGATCGTGCGATCGTCAGATCGCGTGCCAGCGCGCTCCTCCAGTTTCAGCCCCTGGCCTCCTTCGCCGGACCGCCGGACAAGATCACGCTGGCGGGCCGCAGCAACCGGCCGTGGAGGGTGTAGCCGGTGCGCACCACCTGCAGCACGTGCTCCTCGGGCACCTCGGGACTCGGCTGGTGCGAGAGCGACTCGTGCAGATGCGGGTCGAACTTCTGCCCCACCGGATTCACCTCCTTCAGACCATGGCGGCCGAGGACACCCTTGAATTGCTCCAGGACCATCGCCACGCCGTCGGTGATGGTTTTGGCGTCGGTCTGCTGGCGCGCGGCCGCCAGGCTGAGTTGCAGGGTGTCGAGCACCGGCAGAAGATGCTGCAGCAGGTTCACGGCGGCATATTGCCGCAGTTCATCCTTCTCCCGGGTGACGCGCCGGCGGTAATTCTCAAGATCAGCCACGGCGCGCAAATAGTGGTCATAGTTGCCGGCCGCCTCCTTTTTCGCCGCCGCCAGCTGCGCTTCCAGCGGGAGCCCGGCCGCCGCGGCCGGACTGTCCGCCGCCGCGGTGGAGTCCGGGCCGGCCTTGGCAGGCGTGTCTTGCGGTGCGGGTGCGGTCATGGGAAACGGCAAGTAAACTATTTCTTCAGGGTTTTCTCAAGCGCTTCGAAAAATCCTTTCACCGCTTCGCCGGTCTTGCGACCTGTTTCCTTGACCCGGCCACCGGCGGCGCGCAGCGCTGCATCGGTTTCAGGCAGGATGCCGCCGATGGCGCCGGCGACGGGGGCGAAGAGGTCGGCGAACGGTGCGGCCAGCTGCTTCGCGCTCGTGACATTTTCGTAGGTGTGGCTGAAATTGAGCGTGAATTCACGCACGTCCGGCTTGCCCTTGGAGTAATCGGCGATCACCAGCCGGTCGAGCCGCACCTGCAGACGCTTGATCAGGAACTCGCGGGCCGGCGCGGCGGCCGCCGCCGGCGGCTCAGGGGACGGTCCGGCCAGCCCCTCCTGATAAACCCTCGTGTTGATCCGGCCGCGCTGATCCTTCACGAGCGAGACGACCGCCACATTGACGACGAGGTCATTGATCACCGGACGGTGGCCGAACAGCGAAAACAACTGCGCGTCGGCGCGGAACTCGCGCACTTCGACAAAATCCTTCCGCGGGAACCCCGGCGGGTTGGTGATGACCAGTCCGCGCAGCTCCAGGTGCGCCGTGAAGGGATTGGCGTAGAGTGTCTGGATTTCGAGGCCGAAACCCGTGCGTTCCTGCACGAGCCTGGTCACGGCAAATGGCAGCAGAATCATCCACGCCACCGCGAGACAGGCGAAAAGAATGGCGACGAAAAGCATCAGGTTAAATCCGACGCCTCCCCGCCGTGATGCTGGGTGCAATGCGTTCATGGTGCCCTCAAATGAAGTTTTCCGTCACCAGCAGAAGGCTGTCCTCGGTCGCGGTGAAGGCAAACCGGCTGGCAAACGGCAGCAGGGCGTTGTCGCCGCGTCCCAGCACCCGCGCCGTGGCGGCCTCCCGCACACGACCCGCCACCACGTGCAGCAGCCGCGGCTGCTGCCCGGCGGCAAACATCAAGCTCGCCCCGCGAGCCAGGGGTTCGCGCCGGATGCGGAACTGGGCGCAATCCGCCAGCACCGCGGGCGCGGCGGCGGCGCGCAGTGGCCGCGCCTCCGGTTGATCCCAGAGGATCGACGCCAGCGCTTCGCGCAGATGAAGCCGGCGCGGCTGGTGGTCCAGACCGGTGCGTCCCCAGTCATGGACGCGGTAGGTGGTGTCGGAGTTCTGCTGAATCTCGAGAATCAGATTGCCGGCATCGATGGCATGCACGGTGCCGCTGCGCACGAGGATGGAATCGCCCGCCGCCACCGGAAAGCGGTTGACGCACGTCTCCAGCATGCCGCTGGCGAGGGCTCGCTCAAACTGCGCGCGGGTCACGCCCGGCCGCAGCCCCACGATGAGCGCCGCCTCCGGCGCGGCCTCGGCAATGAACCAGTTTTCGGTCTTCGGCTCACCACCCAATGCCGGCGCCTGGTCCGCCGGCGGGTGGACCTGCAGGCTGAGGCGCTCGCGACAATCGAGCCATTTCACCAGAATCGGGAAAGGCCGCCCCATCGGCCACTCTGGCCCCATCACGTCCCGGCCATGGCATTCGATGAGTTGGCGCAGGGTGTGGCCGGAATACGGTCCGTCACGCACGACCGATTGTGCCTCCGGGCGGTCAACAATCTCCCAGCTTTCGCCGATGGCCCGGCCCGCCGGCAGCGCCCGGCCGAACGCGGTCGCCAGCGTCTGGCCGCCCCAGACGCGTTCCTGATAGACAGGCTCGAATCGCAGGATCTCCATGATGCGGTGCTTAGGAGTTGATCGTGAACATGAAAACCGGTTATTTACATTGACCGGCGGGATCGATAGCGTGGATGTTTAGCTGGAGTTTTGCCGTTACACAAATGCCCAAGTCGGAGACTTCAAACTCAAAGAGCGTTCCGTCGTTCGAGGGTCCGCGCTACCGGCCGAAGTGGTTGGCCGCCAGCATCTGCTTCCTGCTCGGGGCGTGGCTGGCCGTGACCCTGCTTAATTATGATCCCTCGCAGAGTCATGAATACCAGATCGGCGGGCAGAGCGCGTGGGAAGGCGGGAAGTGGGTCATTCACAATAAGGCCATGCCCGCGCCAAACCTCGGCGGACCCTGGGGCGCGGATATTGCCTGGTGGTCCCTGCACCTGCTGGGGTGGAGCACATGGCTGGTGCCGGTTTTTCTCCTCTGGTTTGCCTGGGTGGCGGTGCGCAATGCCCGGCGGCTCGTGCTCACCCGCTTTATTGCGATGACGCTGTGCATCCTGTCGGCTTCGGGTCTGGCGGCCATGATCGAACGCTTCAAGGAAAGCAATTACTTCACGTGCGGACTGGGCGGCTTGCTGGGCCAGTTGTTTTATCAACACACGCTCAAGGACACCGTTGGCGTTTTCGGTGCCGGGCTGTTGCTGGGCATGGTCTACATCTTGACCCTGGCCTTCATCTTCACCCGCGACATCGGGATGGAACTGGAGCGGATGTTCGGCTTTTTGCGCACCTGGTGGGAACAGCGCCCACAACGCGCAGCCGAGCGCGCCGCACTGAAGCGGAAGGCGAAGGAAGCCAAGGAAAAGCCGGGTGCAGCCAAAGCGACCCCCGCTGCCTTGACGCCGCCCGCCGGTCGGAAGCCGCTCATCATCCCCAAGACAAAGGAGGAAATCGCGCGGGAAGCCGCGGCAGCGAAGATTGTCGATCCCTCCACCCTCGCGCCCGCCGGATCTGCGCCCAAAACGACCTCCGCCCCGCCCGCCCCCGAGTCAGCGGCTTCCACTGGCGCCAAGACCGCGCCTTCGGCGCTGGGCAAGCTCAACATCGTCAAACCCGAGGAAACCAAGAAAGCCAGAAGCACCCTCCTGACGCGCCTCGACGAAAATTACCAGTTTCCGCCCCTCTCGCTGCTGCGCGAAGCGACTAAAATCGATGTCAGCTCCAGCGAAGAGGAACACCGGCGAAACGCCGAGAATCTCCTGCGCATCCTGGCCGAATTCGGCGTCGAAGTGACGCTCGGCGAGATCCACGTCGGTCCCGTCATCACCCGGTACGAGGTCATCCCCGCGGCGGGGGTGCGGGTTGAGAAGATCGCCGGCCTCGACAAAAACATCGCCCTGGGCATGCGCGCGCAGTCCGTCCGCATCATGGCTCCCATCCCCGGCAAGGCCGCCGTCGGGGTCGAGGTGCCCAACCAGAAGCGGATGGAGGTCGGCCTGCGGGAAATTATCGAATCGGAAGACTGGGCCGGCACCAAAGCCGAGCTGCCCATCGCGCTGGGCAAGGACGTCAGTGGCAGGCCGCTCGTCTCCGATCTCGCCAAGATGCCCCACCTGCTCATCGCCGGCGCCACCGGTTCGGGCAAGTCGGTCTGCATCAATGCCATCATTTCCTCCCTCCTCTATCACGCGAGTCCGCGCGATGTGCGGCTGCTCATGATCGACCCGAAGATCGTCGAACTGAAGATCTTCAATGTCCTGCCGCATATGCTCATCCCGGTGGTCACCGAGGCGAAAAAGGTGCCCGCCGCGCTCAAATGGCTGCTCAAGGAAATGGAGATGCGCTACCAGATCTTTGCCAAGGCCGGCGTGCGCAACATCAGCGGCTTCAACAGCCGGAAGAAGACCGCCAAGGAGGCCGCTCCCGCCGGTGCGGCCCAGACCACCCTCGACGTGGCCTCCCTTCCCGGCGAAATCGAGGTGCCCGAGCATATGTACTACATCGTCGCCATCATCGACGAACTGGCCGACCTGATGATGGCGGCCCCGGTCGAGATCGAGACCTCGGTCGCGCGCCTCGCGCAGCTGGCCCGCGCCACCGGCATCCACATCATCATCGCCACCCAGCGCCCATCGGTGAACGTCATCACCGGCATCATCAAGGCCAACCTGCCCTCGCGCATCGCCTTCCAGGTCGCCTCGCAGGTTGACTCGCGCACCATCATCGACACCAAGGGAGCCGAGACGCTCATCGGCCGGGGCGACATGCTTTTCTCCCCGCCCGGCACCTCCAAGCTGGTGCGCGCGCAAGGCGCCCTGGTCTCCGATGACGAAATCAACAAAATCCTCGAGTTCCTCCAACGGAACGGCCCGCCGGCCTACGCCCAGGACGTGCAGGCGCACATCGACCGGGCCGCCAGCGAGGACGAGGAGGAAGCCGTCGAAGGTGAGGACGACGAAGGCGAGATGGGCGATGACGAGGAACTGTTCAAGCAGGCCGTCGAAGTTCTCAAGGCCTCGCGCCGCGCCTCCACCTCCATGCTCCAGCGCCGCCTGCGCATCGGCTACAACCGCGCGGCGCGCATCATGGAACTCATGGAAGAAAAGGGCATCGTCGGCCCCGAAAACGGCGCCCAGCCGCGCGAAATTCTGACGGATTTGGACAAACTCTAGGCTTCGTCCTCCGCGGCAACCCTCCGACCGTGGCGCCCGGGCGCCCGGCGACCCGCCGGGTTTTGAGCATTCCCTGCAAAATCCGCCTTCCCATCCTCGGCAAAATTGCATAATTGTCTGCCATGCAGACCATCGGCGAGCGACTCGAAGAGGCCCGCAAACGCAAGGGGATTTCCATCCGCGAAGCCTCGGAGGCCACCAAAATCCGCAGCGACTATCTGCATAAGCTCGAAAGCAACAGCTTCGATCTGAACCTGCCGGAGATCTACGTCCGCGGCTTCCTGCGCAATTACGCGAATTATCTGAAGCTCAACGCGGACAAGATTCTCACCGACTACCAAACGCTGGCGCCCAACGAAGGCCGCGCTTCCCGCCGCGAAAATCGCGAGATCTACGGCCGCTTGGATCTCGGACAGGCCGCCCGCCAGACCGCCGAGGCTGCCCCCGCTGCGGAGGGCGCGGAGGCCTCTGCCGTCGTAACCGCCCCGGCGCGCCCGAGTTTTCCCGCCTCAGCCGGCGCCGGCGCCACGCCCATTGATCCCGCGCTGCTCATGAAAGGCGGCCTCGCCGTGGGCGCGCTGATCCTCGTTGTCGCCATTGGCTTCGGCATCAGGGCGATTTCCAGCGGACCGGCGAAACCTGCCATGGAAATCAAGGCCGCGGCCCAGCAAACGATCACCCTGATCGCCCGTGACACGGTGCGCGTGAAGCTCGTGCAGGAACTGGACGGAACCGAGTTGTTCCAAGGCACGCTGATCAAGGGCGAGTCCCGTACCTTCACCAAGCGCGGCTCACTGCTGCTCACCGCCACGGCGCAGGAAAACGTCGAAATCGAAATCAACGGCAAGCGCGTGGCGAACTCCAATTCGGGTTACATGAAGGTGCTAATCCCGTAACCCGCGGGCGCAGGTGCTGAGCGGGAGCAGCGCGGGCGAGCGCGGCTAGCGCATCCCTACCGGCGGGCCGAGGATCTCGCGCAACACGACGGCCCGGCGCAGGCCGGTCGGAGTTCGCAAATCCGCCGGCAGCCGGTTCGCCGGTGCAGAAACCGGCGCCTCGACGGTCGCCGGCGCGATCCCGGCATATGCCTGTCGTGCCGTCTCCATTTCCCGGAGTCGCTGGAGTATTTGCTGCTGCCGTTCCAGTTCCCTCGAGTAGCCCGGGGCCGCCGTCGCATCCATGGCCTGCATCGGCGGAGGCTCGACCATGACCGGACGCACCTCTTCAAACATCGGCGGAGGCTCCAGAAACTCCGGAGCCGCTTCGACGGAATCAGGTGCGGGCGGTGGGGCTGGCATAAGACCGCGCCGCTCCATGATCCGACGGCGGATTTCCTCCTGGATGCGGCGCGTGCGCTCCGCCTCCTGAGGATCCCCGGCGGGGGCTTCCCCCGCCGTCTTTCCCCGGCCGGACTGCTTAAATTTCTGCAGGATTGCCGCGATCGCGATGGCGATCACAAAGAGCACCTGCAGATGATCGAGCAGCCAGTCCATGGGAAGCGGCGTGCGAATCAGGAGGAGCCAGGTTCAAACCTGGCCCGCCGGTCCGGTTCTCCAGCCTCGTTCATTTTTTCCCGCCCTCGGGCTGCGCGATGGCGGTGCGCATGTCGGTGTCGGCCTGGATGTTTTGCATGCGATAGTAATCCATGACCCCCAGCCGGCCGTTGCGGAAGGCATCAGCCATCGCGAGCGGTACTTGCGCCTGCGCCTCGACGACCTTGGCCTGCATTTCCTGCACCCGGGCCTTCATTTCCTGTTCGAGCGCCACGGCGGCCGCGCGGCGGATTTCCGCCTGGGCCTGGGCCATGTTCTTGTTGGCCTCGGCCTGCGCCACCTGCAGCCGGGCGCCGATGTTTTCGCCCACGTCGACGTCGGCGATGTCGATCGAGAGAATTTCAAACGCCGATCCCACGTCGAGGCCGCGCGCGAGCACGGTCTTGGAAATGCTGTCCGGACTTTCGAGCACGTGTTTGTAGGACTCGGACGTGCCGATGGTCGTCACGATGCCCTCGCCCACGCGGGCGATGATCGTCTCCTCCTTGGCGCCGCCGACAAAGCGGTCGAGGTGCGTCCGCACCGTCACCCGGGCCTTGACCTTGACCTGGATGCCATCCTTGGCCACGCCGTCGATGGTAGTGCGGCCGCTGGCGGGATTCGGGCAGTCGATCACCTTCGGGTCCACCGAGGTGCGCACGGCCTCCTCGACGGATTTGCCCGAGCCTTTCGTCGCGAGGTCGATCGCGCATGACCGTCTCCAATCGAGCGCGATGCCCGCCTTCTGGGCCGCGATGAGCGCATGCACGCAGGCAATGACATTACCGCCGGCGAGGTACTGGGCTTCAACCTCATCGATGGATAGGTCGATGCCCGCCTTCTTGGCCCGGATGCGCGCATCCACGACCAGGCTGTAGGGCACCTGTCGCAGCCGCATCGCCACCAGGTTGATGAAGCCCACGTAGGCGCCGGCCAGCCAGGCGCGGAGCCACACGCTGAAGAATGAGAAAATGATCCCGGCGAGGATCAGGACGGCGATGCCGAGAACGATGAAGAATACAATGGATAGGTTGATCATGATTTGGTGACGGTTAAACGGAAGTTGTCCACGGCGACGACCTTGAGCATGGTGCCCTTGGCCACGTGGCCGCTCTGCGAGAACGCCTCGTAGCGCCGGCCGTCGAGCAGTACGTAGCCCGAGGGGGCCAGCGTGGTGACCGCTTCACAGGGCTTGCCCACCACGGCGTCAGCCTCCGCGAGCGCAGGCTGGCTGGTCGCTCCGATCGCGGCGTGGAGGAAAAAGCGTTTCCCCAACCGTGTTTTGGGCAGCAAGCCGAATTCGGCGTAAAGCGCCAGGCCGAGCAGCACAAGACCGGCCAGCACGGCCAGACCGCCGCCAAGCGCGCCGTAATGCATGAAGGCCACGATGCAGCCCCAGAGCATCGCCACACCGCCGAGGATGCCCAGGATGGAGCTGGGCATGAAGACCTCAAAAACCAGCAGCACCGTACCAAGCAGAAACAGCAAAATGATCGCAGTCATGTCGAAATTTTCTCCACTTTAAGGCCAAAATCCGTGCAGCCGATCACCACGACCGGTGTGCCGGCCGCGGCGGAACCCAGTTCGAGCTGAGCCTGGTAACGACGCCCGTCGATCTCCACTGCCCCGCCCGGACGCAGTGGCGTTATCACCATGCCCCGTCTGCCGACAAGCGAGGCGGCATTCGCCGCCACTTCCGGAGCCGTGCCGGACACTTGGGCCGCGGATCCGAGCGACGTCTGCAACACCATCCGGTCCCACAGCCAGCCTTTGGGCAGGAAACGCGCGAGCAGCACGGCCAGCACCAGCGCCATTCCGAGACCGACGGCGAGGTTGATGAGCGGCATGAGAAACAGATCGCCCGAAGTCGCGATGGTCGGAGGTTCATCGGGCCAGATGTCAGCCATCGCCCAGACGAGCGAGCCGAGCATAAGAGCCACCCCGCTCACAGCCAAAACCACCACGCCAGGGAAAAAGAACACCTCCCCGGCCAGCAGCAGCAGTCCGAGGGCGAAAAGGATCATCGGCTCATGTCCGGAGAAGCCCGCCACGTAGTGGCCAAGGAACACGATCGCCAGCAGCGCGATGCCGGCGATGCCAAAGAAACCGAAGCCCGGGGTCTTGAATTCAATAAAGAGACAGAGCACGCCCAGCCCCATGAGCACCGGCGCTATGGCGTTGAGCCAGACGGCCAGCTGCTCCGACCACGTGACGTCGAGCTGGACGATCTCATAGCCTCCCGCGCCGAACTTCTGCCGGAGGAGATCGTCGATATCCTTCGCCATGCCTGCCGCGAGCAGCGGATGGGGGGGGTCGCCGTAGGTTTTCGCCGCCTCGCTGGCCGTGAGCGAGAGCAGTTCGCCCTTGGGCTTGATGACCGTATCGCCGATTTTCAGCTCGTAGTCCTTGTCGATCATGGCCGAGATCACCTGGCCGCGGTAGCCCTTGCCCTCGGAGATCGCCCGCACGCGGGCCTTCAGGTAGCTGACGATCTTCAACTTCATCGTCTCGTCGATATCCTGGCCCGTCATTGTCACCGGCGCGGCGGCGCCGATCACCCCGTCGGGGGCAAACCAGATTTCCTGCGTCGTGGCCGAGATAAAAGCCCCGGCGGAAACCGCCTCCTTGTCCACGAAGGTGATCGTCTGGCCGTGGAATTTCCCCAACGCCTCCATGATCGCGAAGGTCACGTCGAGCGCGCCGCCCGGCGTCTCCATGTCCAGCACCACCACGTCGGCCTTGCGCTCGATGGCTTCCTTCAGACCCCGCCGGAGGATGTAAAGCACCGGCTGGGCAATCTGGTCGCGCACGGGCATGACATACACCATGACCATTCTGGCCGGCTGGCCTCGCTCCGATGCCACCGGGCCCGCCGGTTGGCCGCCGCCGGCGGGAGCAGCCGTGGGGGATGCAGATGCCGCCTCCTCAGCCGATGCGACCAGCAGGGCAAGCATCCCTAGCAGGCAGAACTGAAAAAATCTCCCAGGCATAAATAGAGCGCCACTCTGACGAGCCCCCAGCCCTGACGCAAGCACCCCGATGGAGCCAGGCGTTACACCCCGCGCCATTCTTTGTCATGGGCCGCCGAATCAAGTCCCCGACGCGGTCACCCCCTCCTTGCCAGGGTGGCCACATGGCCTCCCGTCCGACCGGCTCCCGCTCCCAAATGCCCGTGAAAAAGTCTTTGTCGGCGTCGGAGTCATCCTCTACACCTTCTCTGCGCATGGAAAAAATTCCCTACCTTGGCCACACCCTGGCACGCTGGCAGGTTGGCCCCTCCACATTTCTCGCGCTGCCCGAGAAGGGTGCGCGCCTCATGAACTGGCACCTCACGCTCGGTGATGGCAGCGTGCGTGACGTCGTCTACTGGCCCGAACTGCAGTCGCTCGATGACATCGCCAAGGTTCGCGGCGGAAACCCCATCCTCTTCCCCTTTGGCGGCCGCACCTTCGATCAGGGAGACATCCACTTCTGGCGCGACGATAACAACGCGCGCCGGCCGATGCCGCTTCACGGCATCGCCCGGCAAGGCGACTTTCAGGTCACGCGTCTCGACGAGCGCGGCTTTACGGCCCTCTTCCAACCCGGAGAGGAGGCCCGCGCCGCCTACCCTTACGACTACGAGTTCACCGTCAGCTATCGTTTCGAGCCGCTGGCGCTTTTTGTTGAGCTGACCCTGCGCAACCTCGACACCAAACCCATTCCCTGGAGTGCCGGCCACCACTTTTACTTTACGCTGCCATGGAGCGAAGGCCGTACGCGGGCGGACTACTTCATCCGGATCCCCGCCCGCGCGACGCTTCGGCAGGATTTTGAGCGCGGCCAGTTGCACATCGGCCCCCGTCTGGGTCCCGAGGAATCACTCGCCAACAAAGACCTGATTGATGTCTTTCACACGGCGCTCAAAAATAACGCCGTCGTCTTCGGGGAACGCGGCGGCGAAGACCAGATCATCCTGCGCATCGGCCCCGATCGCGTGCCGCCCAAGTCGGCGGTGGTGGTGACGTGGACGCAGGCCGACGACTCGCCGTTTTACTGCGTGGAGCCGTGGATGGGCCCCGCCAATTCACCTGAGCACAGGACCGGCCTTTACCACGTCGCACCGAGCGAAGCCCAGACTTTCCTCGTTGAAGTCAACCTGAAGTAGTCCCCGGTTCCTTTATACCGGTTCGCTGGCCAGCCGCGCCGCCGGGCGGACCAGGCCGTCATCTCCCTGCGATTCACCTCACCAAAAGGATGGTGAAATCAGCCTGAGTGATTTATCTTCGGTTGTTACCTATCCTCCCTAGCGGCATCTCGTACCCACCATGTTTGCACTGCTGCCCAGTCTGGCTTTCCTCGATGTCGGAGGCACGGAGATCCTGATGATCATGCTGGTGACGTTGCTGCTCTTCGGCAGCAAGCGGATGCCGGACCTGGCCCGGAGCCTGGGGAAGTCGATCCGTGAATTCAAGAAGGCGGCCAGCAGCCTCGAAGAAGAGCTTAAACGAGCCCTCGAAGCTCCTCCTCCGCCCCGGCAGCCGTTCAGGCCTGCGGCTCCCTCCGGAACAGACAGCTCGTCGAAGGACACCCCCCAAGCCCCGAGCGAACCACCGCAGCCGCCCGCGGAGCCCCATTATCCCTAGAGAGCAGTTGGCCGGTCATTGGCGCGCCTCCGGTGCAAGGAACCATCCAACCCATGGCTGATGACACCCCCCCACCCGTCCGCATTCCCATCAGTGGCGAGCTGGATCTGCATACCTTCCCGCCCGCTGAAGTCGCCAGTTTGATCGACGAATATTTCCAGGAATGCCGGAAACGCGGACTGACCGAGGTGCGCATCATTCACGGCAAAGGAACCGGCACCCTGCGTGAGACTGTTCACGCCCTGCTGCGCCGCTCGCCGCTCGTGGCCTCTTTCCGTCTTGGTAATGAAACCAGCGGCGGCTGGGGTGCCACGCTGGTCAGGCTGAAAGCCCCGCCGGGATGATTCAGCGTCCTTCCATTTATCCGTCACGATTGCCGCCCGTCACTGCGGGGTTGTGCTGACAGGAGGAAGCTGCATGCTGTGTTTCGCATGAACACCACGTTTTTCTACGGACTCATTCTCGCAGTGAGTAACATCGTGCTCACGCTCGTCGGTTTTTTCCTGGGCTATCAGACCGACAAGATAGCACAGGGCCGCTGGTTCGGATTCCTGCCCTTTATCGTGATGATCGTAGTGCTGTGGCTGGGCATCAAGGCTGCCCGGGAGGAGGCGAAGGACCGGTCGCTTAGCTACGGCAAGGGCGTGAGTACTGGCTTCCTGATCACCCTGTATTCGAGTCTGATCGGCACGGTCTACGGATTCTTCCACTTCAAATTCATCAATCCGAACTTTGTGGATTATTCGATCGACGCGGCGCGCGAAAAATGGACGCAGGCCGGCCTGAGCGACGCCCAGATGGAAACAGCGGAAAAAGGCATACGCCTGTTCATGTCGCCGGTCATGTTATCCATCTGGGGTTTCCTCCTGTCGCTGCTCTTGGGCCTTGTCATCGCCCTGATCCTGTCCGCCTTCCTGAAGCGCAAACCGGAAGCTGCGGCTGAAGCCAGCCCGCCGGTGATGTGAGCTTGCGCTCCGTACGATCGCCGCGGCTACGCAGCAAACAGATTAAATGAGGAGGCCGGAACCTTGCGGTTCCGGCCTCCATGTTTGCTGAATCAACGAGCCGGTGGCTCAGCGGTTGCCCCGCCTCCGCAGTCTGCCGCTGTAATCAAGGACAGCCAGAGCCAGCAGCGCGATTACCGTGCCGCACCCGAAAAGGATGTAGAGCAGGTCGAAGTCGTGCACCCTTTCCTGGTCGAGGCCGAGAAAAACCGCTGCGGCAAGCACGACGCCGGCCGGAACGAATCTCATCAGTCTACTTTCGAGGTTCATGGTTAACTTTCTATTTCAGGTTAATGGCTCCTTGCGGAACCGCGGATAGTATACCCCAGACTTGTAATAAGAAAAATAACATGCTTCTATCCATACCATAGTTATTTCCTATGGAACTATACCAACTCCGCTACTTCCTTGCCGCCGCCGAAGCGGGAAATTTCACCCGGGCGGCAGCGCGGTGCCACATATCCCAACCCTCTCTCAGCCAGCAGATAATACATCTCGAACGCGAGCTGGGTCACAAGCTGTTCCACCGCCTGGGACGTCGCGTTGTTCCGACGGAGGCCGGGCAGGTTTTCCTGGAACGGGCGCGCGACATTCTCAGCAAGGTGGAGGATGCTTCAAAGGAGTTGAAGGACAGCCCGACTCTGGAACGGCATATCAAGGTCGGGACTGTGCCCACGCTTGCCCCCTATTTGCTGCCGCCGGTGCTCGAGCACTGCCGAAAGCTTCACCCCAATCTGCTGGTTCACACCCATGAAGACTTCCGCCCGGATTTGATGCGGGGAGTCATCGAGGGCGATCTCGATCTGGCCATCGTGCCCCAGCCGGTGAAGGATCCGCGGGTTTCGACGGAAGTTCTCTTCACCGAACCCCTCTTACTGGTGGTAAGCCGGAGCCACCCACTCGCCATAAAGCCCGCCATCACCGCGCGTGATCTGGCTGATGAAAGTTTTGTGCTGCTGGGCCATTCCAGCACCCTCGCGATGGAGATTGAGCGTTTTTGTGGCGATCACCATTTCGCCCCACAACTCGGGCACCGTTGCTCACAGGTTGCCACGGTAAAGGCGCTGGTCGCCCTCGGCCAGGGCATCTCCATCCTGCCGCAGATCGCCCACCGACCGGAGGATAAAAAGACCCTCGTTTACCGCAAACTCACCGGTCATGTGCCCATTCGTGAGGTGGTAATTGTCCGTCACTGGCAGCGCTACCAAACCAAGGGGGCGGAGCTGTTCCTCAAGGTGCTCCGCGCCTCCGTCGCTGGTCTGACTGCGATGGGTGAAGTCAAAGGCAGATCTGTGGTGAAGTCTTGAGTCGCCATTGATCTGAACCCGCCGCCAGTCCTCTCCGTGGCTCTGCAGCCCACCTGCGGCGCAACCTCCGCCGTGGAGGCGGCGGCGTTGTCCCGGCTAGCCGTCCCTTTCGGGTTTGCCCGGACTTCTTCACGCCACTAATGTCCGCACCCTTATGATCGATCTCATCAAAAAGACTCTGCTGGCGGGCGTGGGGGCAACGATTATCACCAAGGAGAAAGTCGAGGCGGTGCTGCAGGATTCCATCCGGCAAGGCAAGGTCTCGGCCGGGGATGCGCGCATCATGGCCGAGAAGATTGCGGAGCAAGGCCGCAAGGAATTCGAGACCATGAGTGCGGAGCTGGGCGCCAAATTCAAGGAGCTCATGGAAAAGGCCGACCTGACACACAAGGCGCGCATCGAGGCGCTGGAAGCGCGCGTGAAGAAACTCGAACAAACCCTCGCCGCGCGCGGCCCCGACCGCAACGCCTGACCGGTTCCGCCCGCTTACCGCCATGCCGGGCGTCTCCCTCAAGCCCTTCGACCTGCTGGCCAACGCCGTGCGGGCCAAGGAAATTGCCGTGGTGCTCGTCCGGCACGGCTTCGCCGAGATCATCGAGCAGATCGAAACGCCCGGCGCCTGGTGGCAACGCTTCGTCCCGACGCCCAAGGAGCATCGCAGCACGTTCGCGCGCATCCGCCTCGCCGCCGAGGAACTCGGACCAACCTGCGTGAAGTTCTGCCAGCTCCTCAGCATGCGGCCGGACCTGGTGCCGCAGCCGCTGGTTCTCGAGCTGCAAAAGCTGCAGGATGCCGTGCAGCCCCTGCCCTTCGCCGAAATGCAGAAAGTCGCGCTGGAAGAGCTGGAATGCGATCCCGCCGAGGTGTTCAGTGAGTTCAACGAGACCCCCGTCGCCTCCGCCTCGCTCGCGCAGGTCTACCACGCCCGCCTCAAGGCGGATGGCCGGGACGTCGCGGTGAAACTCCAGCGGCCCGATCTCCAGAAGATCGTCGACGCCGACCTCGACCTCATCGCCTTCTTCGCCGCGCGCATCCACCATTACATCGCCCGGTTGCGGCCCTTCGACCTGCCGGCCATCGTCGAGGAGATTCGCTCGGGCCTGCTCCAGGAACTCGATTTCCGCCACGAGGCGCGCAACCAGCAATACTTCAACGCCCAAAACCCCTCCCCCGACAGGGTCTTCGCGCCGGAGGTGGTCGGCCAGTTTACCACCCGCCGCATGCTGGTGATGGAGCGCGTCGACGGGCGGCGCATCGAACAGGCACCCCTGACGCCCGAGCAGGCCAAGGCGCTCGCGAACGCCGGCGCCGCCTCCCTGCTGCACCAGATCGTGATCAGCGGCTTTTTTCATGCCGACCCGCATGCGGGCAATGTGCTCGTGACCGCTGACGGCCGCCTCTGCCTGCTCGACTGGGGCCTCGCCGGCCACCTCACGCGCCGGCTGCGTCATGCGCTGGCCGACCTTTTCATCGCCGCCGCCGCGCACGATGCCGAGCAGGTCGTGCAGATTGGCATGAGCCTCGCCGGCCCCGGCACCAAGCCCGACCATCGCACGATGGAAAAGGAAGTCACCATCGCCCTCCGGGAAAACCTCAACTTCGCCACCGGCCATGAGCAGATCGGCCTGCTGATCCTCAAAGTGATCGGGATCTTTGGACGCAACGGCATCAGTGTGTCGCGCGACTATGCGCTCATGGCGAAGGCGGTGCTCTCCATCGAGGAAGTCGGCCGCACGCTCGATCCGGAATTCGACCTGCGTCAGGTCGCCCGGCCCGTGTTGCGCGAGCTGCACCGCGAGCGCTGGAGTCCCAAGGCGCTGCTGGGCAAGACGCGCACGCTTTTCGCTTCGGCCTTCGGACGCCTCGGCGACCTGCCCACCGAACTCGACCGTCTGTTGCGCCGCCTCGAACAAGATGACTTGACGGTGAATTTCCAGCATCGCGGCCTGGAAGGCCTCAATGACGCGCTGCGGGCTGCCAGCAACCGCATCGCTCTCGGGGTAATCATTGGCGCCCTTATCATCGGCTCGTCACAAATCGTCACGACCGGCATCCACCCCTATCTTCTGGGCTATCCGGCCCTCGGCATCGTTGGTTACCTCCTCTCCGCGCTGCTCGGCCTCTGGGTGATCTGGGATATTTTCCGCCACGGCCGGCACAAATAGCGGACAGGTGATGCCGCCGTTGCCTCCCCAAGCTCCCAAGCCCACGGGGGTCTCAAAGGAGCAAAAGATAAATCATCCGGGGCGGGTGGAAGCCCAGCTGCCGGTCATTCCGAAGGCGTGACGCCCGGCAGGAGAAAGTGAAAATCGCTGCCCGCGCCCGGCACACTGGCACAGGCGATGGAACCGCCGTGCGCCACCATGATCTCACGGGCGATGGCCAGCCCAAGGCCCGCACCCTTCTTGGTCTGGCCGGGGACGCGGTAGAATTTCTCGAACACATGCGGCAGGCTCTCCGGTGGAATGCCCGGTCCGTGGTCGCGCACGCCGAACTTCACAAAGCCGTCGGGAGCCGGCTCGGTGTAGAGTATGATCCTGCTGCCCTCGGGTGAATACTTGCTGGCGTTGGTGAGCAGATTGATGAACACATGCCGGATGCGATCGCGATCGACCGACACGGTATCCGCTCCTGCGGCGATGCTCACCTCAAGGCGCTGGCCCGCCGCCTCGATGAGCGGCCTGATTTCCCCGGTCATCGCTGCGAGCAATCCGTCCACGCGCTCCGGCGTGCGGTTCAACGCCGCGGCTCCGCCCTCCAGCCGGCTCAAATCAAGCAGATCGTTGAGGATGCGCAGCAGGCGGTCGGTGTCATCGCGCGCGGTTTCCAGCAGTTCGCGCTGCGCGGACGAAAGCTGGCCGAGGTTTTGCTCAAGCAGCAGGTAGACCGCCATGCGCAGGCCGGTCAGCGGCGTTTTGAGTTCGTGGCTTACCGTGCCGACCAGATTATTTTTCGCGTCGTCCAGCAGGCGGAACTTCGTGACGTCCTGCAGCAGGATGGCTGCACCGCCGAAGCCGGTGAGCGCGTCGCCCACGGCGAGGATGCGCGGCAGGTAATGCCGGTCCTCGTGGCCGAGGCGCAGGGTGACGACATGATCGTAGCCAGTGGGCAGGTAATGGTTGCCTGAGGCCAGTACTTCGGCCAGCGGCTGGCGCAACGGCACCGGAAATCCTCCGGCAAACTCGGGCGCGGCCGCCAGCATCTCCGCGGCGGGATTCTTCAGTTCGACGTCACCGTTTTTCGAAACCACGAACACCGGATCGGGCGTCGAGGTCAGCGTGGCCTCCATGGTGCGCTGGGCGCGCAGCACCTTCGCCGTCGTCGCCTCGCGGAAAGCATGAAGTTTGGCGGCCATCGTGTTGAACGCGCGGGCGAGTTCGCCCAGCTCGTCGTGTGAAAGCACCGGCACCTTGCGGTCCAGGTCTCCCTCACCCAACGCCACGACCGATGAGGTGAGCGCCTTGATGGGTCGCAGGAGCGAACGACTGAGATGGTAGGAGAGATAGAGCGAAAGCAGGATCGCCGCCGCCATCGCTCCAATGAGGAGTTTGATGGTCATGCGGGTGGTCTGTCCGGCACGGGTGAGCTCGGCCTGTAAAGCCCCATAATCGTGCTGCGCCAGGGCCTCCAGTGCCCTGAGGGTGTTGAAGAGCGCCGTCTCGGTTCCTCTTAACGTCTCCAACGGCGAAAGCGTGCCTTCGCGCAGGAACGCCTCATCGGTTTTCCTCTGCGCCAGGAACGCCTCGTCAACCGCCTCGACGGGCCGGGCACGGGGGGTGCCCGCCGCGGTCATCGACTGTTCATGCAGGGTGCGTTCAAAGCGGGCGCGTTGCGCAGCAAACCGTTCCCGGGCTGCCAGGATGTCGCCGCCCTGCGCCTGATAGAGCGCGCTGTTCATGAGCGTCGCCGCGTCCTTCATCTCTTCCGTGGCCAGCATCGACCGATAATTGTCCACGAGCGTGATTTCGACCGACCGGCTCAACTCCAAGCAGGTGAAAAGCGCATACCCGCCCATGGCGATGAGCAGCAGCAGGAGCGGCAGCAAGCCGAGGTAGAGACGCGTGCGGAGCATGTTATTTCCAGTCAGTCATTCCCCGCTGAATGGGCACACCCTGATTGCCGGATTCACAACAATCCAAGTTTCTGCCGTTTGCGGTAAAGGGTGGCGGGGTCGATGCCCAGCGTGCGGGCGGCCTCCTCAAGGGTGGCGGAGATGGCGAGGATGCGCCGGATGTGCTCGGCCTCCAAACTGTCGAGGGTAACGCGCGCGCCCACCTGCAGCGTTGAATCAGGCCGGTGGGAAAATTCCTCCGGCAGATCGGCCAGGGTGAGGATGTCGCTGCCGGCCAGAATGACGGCACGCTCGATCACGTTGCGCAGTTCCCGCAGATTGCCCGGCCAGGGGTAGGCACGGAACGCCGCCGTGACGTCAGGGGCGAACCCCTGCACTTTTTTGCCGAGACGGCGGGCGAAAAACACGAGGTAGTTTCCGGCGAGGCGCATCAGATCGGCGGGGCGCGCGAGCAGGCCGGGCAGGGCGACGGTGATGACGTTGAGCCGGTAGAAAAGATCCTCGCGGAACCGGCCGGCCTTCATCTCCTCGGCGAGGTTGCGGTTGCTGGCGGCGATCACGCGCACGACAGCCTTGCGCGGGTGCGCCTCGCCCAGCCGCTCGTACTCGCGGTCCTGCAACAGGCGCAGGAGCTTGGGCTGGATTTCGAGCGGCATTTCCCCGACCTCGTCGAGGAACAGCGTGCCGCCCTCGGCGGCGGCGACCTTGCCGAAAGTGTCCTGCACCGCGCCGGTGAACGCGCCTTTCACATGGCCGAAGAGTTCGCTCTCCAGCAATTCCTTCGAGAGGCTCGGGCAGTTGACCGTGACAAAGGGCCGCTCGCGCTGCGCGCTGCGGCGGTGGATTTCGCGGGCGAGCACGTTCTTGCCGGTGCCACTCGGACCCAGGATGAGGATCGTCGCGGTGGTGTCGGCGGCTTTGAAGGCCATTTCGAGCACGCGTTGCACGGCGGGTTCGAGGGAGGCGAGATCAATCTCGGGCGACTCGTCGGCCAGCTGTGATTCGAGTTGCTGCACCCGTTGCTCGAGCGAGCGCGTCCGGACGATCTTCTGGAGCACCTGGCGGATTTGTTCCGGGGTGAAAGGCTTCGGAATGAAATCGAAGGCGCCCCGGCGCATGGCCTCGACCGCTGTGGCAATGCTGGCGAAAGCCGTGAACATGACGACCGCCAGGCCCGGGGAGACCTGCAGCAGTTTGTCCATGACCACGAGGCCGTCCTCGGCGCCGAGTTTCACGTCGAGGAAGCACACGTCGAACCCCTCGGTTTCAACCAGCTTGAGGGCGCGGGCTCCGTTGGGTGCCTCCACCGCCTCATGGCCCGTGGTCTGCACGGCAATGGAGGTGGTCTTGCGGATGCTGGCTTCGTCGTCGACGATGAGGATTCGCATGTGGCACCAACACTGTCAGATAAAGGCGAGGGCGGTTCCCCGCCAACCCCAAACATGGTCCCTGCCGCCACTGGTGACCAGCTTGGGTCCCGTGCAAAAAAGTCAAGGCGGGGCCGCCTAAGGCGGCCCCGCCAAGTCCAGCTTCAACTAAATCCCGATCTACTAGCCGTCGTTTGACGACGGCTCGCAGCCCGGGAAGCGTATAAATGACGTTCCGGCTGCGCAGGCGGTTTCACGGCTTCTGCAAATGCTCCGGCTGGCCGGGCCGGTAATGCCGGCCCTCCGGCGATCTGCGAGGCACCAAAAAATCGCAAAGAACAACCACGGTAGACCCATGGCGTCGGCAAGCTGTTTCGTGCGAGCCTCCGACAGGATGACCCGGCATCGCCAGGAATCCGATGAGCGAGGTGCCTCCTGTCAATGCTTCAATGTACTCCATCTAAATGACCATAAGCCGCTTATCCTTCCATTCCCGAAATGGAAAGGCCTGGCAGACTCCAAGCTTTCAAGCGGGCCCATACAGTGAGTCGACTATTAGTTAATAAAATACACATCGACGGCTGTCTACTTACCCCGTCAGTCTTGCCCGCGCCATTAGTCTCTGTGGTCGAAACGCAAGGATTCGCGTTTTTTGACCCAAGCCCGCGCCAACGGTGCGCTTCGCATTCATCAACCACATTCCTTCGAGTCCATGAGTTCCTCCGTCTCACCCGCCTCCCCTTCCCCGGCAGACCGTGATCCTGCGCGGATGCCCCCCCCTGCAGCCAGATTCTCCGATCTGGAGATCAAGGACGCCCAGCTCATTTTTGAATCGGCCTGGGAGAGTCTCGAGACTGAATTCGGCCTGCAGAGTCTGCGCTTCCCCAAGGAGATCATTCTGCTGGGCGGCGCGCCCGGCGCCGGCAAGGGGACCAATACCGCTTTCATCCTCAAGACCCGCGGACTCACCTGCCCGCCGATTGTCGTCAGTACCCTGCTCGACTCGCCCGAAGCGCGGCGTCTCAAGGATGCCGGCTACATGGTCGGCGATCGGGAGGTCGTCGGCATCCTTTTCCGCCGCCTCCTGCAGCCCGAGTATCGCGACGGCTGCATCCTGGACGGCTTTCCGCGCACCCAAGTGCAGGTCGAGTGCTTGAAACTGCTCGGCGATCGCATGGAGTCGCTGTGGCACGAGTTTTCGTCCACGCCGCTCAGCATCCACTTCCGCCAGCCCACGATTCACATCATGGTGCTGTTCGTCGATGAGAACACCTCCGTGCAACGCCAGCTCAAGCGCGGCCGCGAGGTGCGCGCCCATAACGAGGAGGTGCGGCGCACCGGCATGGGCGAACTGCTGGAGGAACGCGCCACCGACTATGACGAGGACCTCGCCCGCCGGCGTTATCGCGTGTTCAAGGAGCAGACGTGGGACGCGCTCCAGTCGTTGCGCGACATCTTCCACTACCACTTTGTCGATGCCCAGGGGCCGGTCAAAGAAGTCGAGTACAACATTCTCACGGAGCTGCAGTACCAGAGCACCCTCGAGCTCGATCCGCGCACGCATGACCGGCTGCGCCGCCTGCCGCTGGCCAGCGATATCGTCATCCACGCGCGGCAGGAAATGGTCAAGCGGCTCGACTCCTATGAGTTCGAACATCCCGAACTCTTCCAAAAGGTCGTGGCGCTGATCGAGAAGAAGATGATGCCGATCATCAAGCGCCATGCGATCTCCGGCCTCACCCTCATCAATTCCGAGGATCCCCTGCTCGACGACCCGCTCGCCCTGGCCATGCTCATCGATGTCTTCTCCGAGCGCGGCTTTCACGCCGTCGTCGACCTGCACCGCATCGAGGTGCCGGAAAAAGTGGACCCCCTGACCGGCCAGATCACCTGCCGTTTGAAAAAAGTGTTCCGCATCCAGGTGCGCTTCCCGGGTTCGGAAATCCGCCGCGGGTGATTTTCACGTTTTGATTTTTGAGTTTTGCTTCCTGGCGGCCAGAGTCTTGCGCGAGCTCACCATGATTGCGGTCAACGCATCAGCCTCGTCGCGGAGCGGCTGTACCCTCCGCGGCGTGAGCATCCTTTCCTCAACCACAAGCTCCAGCCAAAAAGCGCTTTCGTCAGCCTCCTCCTCGACAATGCCCGGTTTCGAGTAGAAGTCCGCATCGGAACGAGCCCGGCAGACCACACGATAATTCGCTCCGACAGAAGTGCCTGACCGCCCGAGTTGATGGGCGATGATATTGCCCGACCTGCTCGTTGGCAGAGCTTCGATCAGTCTTAGCACGCGCCGTGCGAAGATTTTCGTCCGTTGTTTGAGTTCGATTTCGGTCATGCCGCCAATCAAAACTCAAAAAATAGAAATCTAAGAGTCTCAAATTACTCGTATCGCAACGCCTCGATGGGATCGAGCGAAGCGGCCTTCCACGCCGGGTAAAAGCCGAACCCGATGCCGATGCCTGAGCAGACCAGCAGGCCGAGGAAAGCCCAGTCCCATGGGAAGACCGCGCTGGCTTTCATCAACATTGCCAGAACGTCGCCGACGATCACGCCGAGCGCGATGCCCAGCACGCCGCCGGCGATCGAAATGGTCACGGCCTCGATGAGGAACTGGGTCAGAATGGAGTGCTTGCGCGCGCCGATGGATTTGCGGATGCCGATCTCCTTCGTGCGCTCGGTGACGCTGACGAGCATGATGTTCATGATACCCACGCCCGCGGCGAGCAGCGCGATGCCGCTGATGACAAATGAGCCCGCGGTAATGACATCAGCCACCTTGGCAAAGGCGGTGAGCAGCGATTCGTTGGAGTACAATTCAAAATCGTTTTCGTCCTCGGGCTTGAGGCCGCGCACGATGCGCATGGCCGTGACGCCTTTGTCCATCATGTCGTTATAGACGAGATGATTGGGCGCCTCGGTGGCGATGTTGACGGAGCGGCGCGCGGCGCCAAGGTCGCCGAAAAAGCGCGTGATGGGGATCATCGCCCAATTGTCCTGGCTCTGGCCGAAAGAGGTGCCTTTATCGGCAAAGGTGCCGATGACCACATAGGTGCGCTCCTTCATTTTGATGGTCTTGCCCAGGGGATTCTCGGACGGGAAGAGCTTCTTGACGATGTCCTGGCCGATGACGACCACCGGCCGGCCGAGTTCGATGTCCTCGGGTTGAAAATTGCGCCCAAGCTCGATGCTGTACTGGTTGGCGTTGATGAAGTATTCGTTGCTGCCGACGAGCGTGACGTCCGGGGTGGTTTTGCGGTCGTTGTAGACTGCCTGCGCAACGTCATACACCTTCAGGCAGACCACGTCCGCGGTGCCTTCCATGAGCTGCTGGTAGCGCATCGCCTGCTGGAGTGTGATGTCGCGGCGCATCTCGATCTGGCGGCGGTTGGAACCGCCGGAGAGGCCGGTGGGATACTTCCCGATCTGAAAGAAATTCGTGCCGAGGAAGCTGAGCCCGGTCTCAATCGAGCTGCGCAGGGCGGTGACCGTGGTCATGACCCCGATGACCGAGAATACCCCGATGGTGATGCCCAGCATGGTGAGCACCGAGCGGAGTTTGTTCACCCCGATCGAGCTGAAGGCGATTCTCAGGATTTCGATGAGCGGCATGACTGGACGCAGACGACGAGGGGAACGCCGTAATTATTCATACCGGAGCGCCACGACCGGATCGAGGCGCGAGGCGCCCCAGGCCGGGGCGAAACCGGAGATGATGCCGGTGACCACCGAGACCAGCATGCTGATGACAACCAGATCGGGCGAGAACTGGACGGGAAAGTTGGGCATCTGGAAGTGGATGCCGAGAAAAACCGCATAGGCGACCACCATGCCGATGGTTCCGCCGATCAGACAGATGGATACCGCCTCGATCAGGAACTGCAGGAGGATGGTGCGGCGCCGGGCGCCGAGGGCCTTGCGCGTCCCGATCTCCTTCGTGCGCTCCTTCACGCTGACAAAGGTGATGTTCATGATGCCGATGGCGCCCACGAAGAGGGACAGACCGGTGATGAACAAGCCGGCGAGCGCGATGGCTGTTTTCACCGGATCGAGCTGGGCCTTGAAGGCCTGCTGCTCGTTGATGGTGAAATTGTCGCGCTCGCCGGGCAACTGGCCCCGCACGCGGCGCATGGCGCCGACCAGCTCTTCCTTGCCCTCTTGGAGGTGCGTCTTGTCCGTCACTTTCACCCGCAGGTCAGTGCTGCGGCGGATGCTGAACATCTTCCGGTAGGCGTTGAGCGGCATGACCAGCTGATTGTCGAAGCTGAAGAGCCCGAGAAACTCGCCCTGCTTGGCGAACACGCCGATGACAGTGAGAGGATGTCCGCCGACCGTCACCGTTCCGCCCAGCGCGGAACGTCCGGGGAAGAGCGCCTCGGCAACATCGTAGCCCAGCACGCAAACGGAGCGGCCGCCACTGGCCTCGAGATCGTTGAACAGGCGTCCCTCTGTGTAATCAACGCCGCTGATGCGCGCGTAATCGGCCGTCGTGCCGAAGACGTAGATGCCATCGACGCTGCTGTCCCCCGCTTTCACCGAGCTGCCGCGCCCCGCCACCGGCACGGCGATCTCCAGCAGTGAATTCGGTGTGTTCTCGATGATGCGGTTGAGCTTCTCAGCGTCGGTCACCAGGATGGGCGGGCGGTTGACGTAATTCCACCAATCCTCCACCGGCCCCCACGGCCACCTCTGCACGTAGAGCACGTCGTCGCCCAGCATGGCCAGGCTGTTCTGGAAACCCGTGTCGATGCCGCGGATGGCGGTGCCCATGAGCGTGACGGCGACGATGCCGATGATGACGCCCAGCGCGGTGAGCACCGAGCGCATCTTGTTCGCGCGGATCTGCGCCCACGCAATGCGGATGGATTCGGTGAACTCGTAGTAGAAACGGGCCAGGGTTTTCATGGCGGGAATGGGCGGGATCATCAGTTGCCGGTCATCCGGTCGCTCTCGATCAATCCGTCATGCAGGCGGATGGCGCGGCGGGCATGCCGGGCAATGTCCTCCTCGTGGGTGACGACGATGATGGTGTTCCCTTGTTCGTAGATATGGTCGAAGAGCTGCATGATCTCCTCACCGGTCTTGGAGTCGAGGTTGCCGGTGGGTTCGTCGGCGAGGATGATCGAGGGATGGTTGACGAGCGCGCGGGCAATGGCCACGCGCTGGCGCTGGCCGCCGGACAGCTCGTTGGGCTTGTGCAGCATGCGGTCGCCGAGGCCCACATTCTCGAGCGCCTTCCGCGCCTGCTCCCGCCGGTCGGCGGGCGGCAGGCCGGCGTAGATGAGCGGCAGCTCGACGTTATGCAGGGAGGTCGAGCGCGGCAGAAGGTTGAAGGTCTGGAAGACGAAGCCGATCTCGCGGTTGCGGATGCTGGCGAGCTCGTCGTCCGACATGCTGGAGACGTCCTTGCTGTTGAAGTGGTAGTGTCCGCTGGTGGGAGTATCGAGGCAGCCGAGCATGTTCATCAGGGTCGACTTGCCGCTGCCGGACGGACCCATGATGGCCATGTACTCGTTGCGATGAACCTTGAGGGTAACGCCACGGAGGGCGTGCACAATCTCCGCCCCCATGCGATACAGCTTGGTGACGCCCTCGATGTCGATCACCAGGGGGCCCGGCGGGCGGACGGTGCGGGGGGCGTTGGTGGCAGGTGGAGGCGGCGGGATCATGGCGGCGGGATGCGCGGCGATGGTTGGTCGGGTCAGGCACCGGGGCGGGCCGCCTTAGCTCTTGGTGTCATCCTTCTTCGGTTTTTCCACGAGGATCTTCGAGCCATCCTTGAGGTTGCGGCTGATGGCGGCGTAGCTGCCGGACACCACTTCCTCGCCGACCTTCACGCCGTTTTTGACTTCAATGTAGGTGTTGTCGGAGACGCCGGTCTCCACCCGCCGCTGCTTAACCATATCGCCCTGCCGCACGAAGACGATCCGCTGGAGTTTCTCCTGGGTGCGCTTGGCCTCCTGGCGCTCCTTGACCAGCTCAAGATCATTGCCCGTGCGCTCCTTGGCCTCCTTGGCCCGCTGCTGCTGGAGCTCCTCCGTGGTCTTGCCGCCCTCGGCGCGGACGGTGACGCTCTGGATGGGCACGGCGACGACGTTGCTCACGGTCTCCGTCTCAATGTCGACCGTGCCGCTCATGCCGGGACGCAGCCGGGCTTCACGATCCGTGACGCGGATGCGCACGAGGAAATTGGTGACCTCGTCGGAGGCCGAGGCGGCGAGGGCCGCCTGGTTGTTGCTGGCGGCGGTGGCGCCCGTATTCAGTGCGGAACTGCTGATTTCGCTCACCGTGCCGTCAAAATTGCGGCCGGGGAAGGCGTCGACGGTGACATTCGTGTGATCCCCGATTTTCACGTTGACGATGTCGTTTTCGTTCACCTTCACGCGCACCTCCATGTGGTTCAGATCGGCAATGCGCATGACTTCGGTTCCGGCAAACTGGGCGGTGCCCACGACCCGTTCGCCCACCTCGTTGTTCAGCACGCTGATGATCCCATCCATGGGCGAGTAGATGGTGGTTTTGCTCAGCGAGTCGTGGGACTGGTTGAGGGCGCCCTCCATCTGGCGAATCGCCGCGAGCGAGGATTGATAGTTGGCGCGGGCGACCTCCAGAAGGGTTTTGGCGGTGGTGTAATCGGCGTCCGAGATCAGCTTCTTCTGGTAAAGATCGTTGGCCCGGTGGTAATCCTCGTCGGCCTTGTCGAGATTGGCCTTGCTGAGGAGGCTGGCGGCCTTGGCCGCGGCCAGCGCCGCTTCCTGCTGATCAACGACGGCGACATAGAGGTCGGGTTTGATTCGCACAATGACGTCGCCCTTCTTCACAACGGCCCCCTCCTTCAAGGGCAGGGCGACAATCTCGCCGGACACCTCTGGGGCGATCCCGACCTCGAGCTCCGGCTGCACCTTGCCGGTGGCGGTGACGAGGTGCGTGATGGTCCGGATGACAGCCTTGTCGATCGTGACCGTGGTCGGTTTCTCGCTCTTTCTGCTTTTGAGCACGGCGACGACGACCAGGCCGATCACGAGCACGATGGCGGCAATGATCCACCATTTGCGGCGGGATTTCTTGCGGACGGGCACAGCCGCCGCCGCAGGCGCGACGTCGGAGCTGGGAAGGGTGGCTGAACTCATGGTTAAATTAGTCAGTGGGGCGGAAATGTTTGGCTTATCCAGGGCTCCAAGGCAAGCAAGGGGAATCCTTGATGCGGAGAATTCGCTGAATTGGAGGGCGGGACGGCATGGACGGCTGGTTCACCGGCAGGGGTGCGATGTGTCTCCAAAACACTATAACGACGGGCCGGGTTGCAGCGATTTTGGATGAACGGGCGGGTGAAGGGACAGGTGGTGGGAGGCCGGCCGGGTATGCCCCGTGGAGGCGACCGTGCTCCCGAGAAAAACCCCTTGCTTCGCCGGGCGTGCGGGGCATTGCATCATGCTTCCCCATGGGTCTGCGGTTTTGCATCCTCGGCAGCGGCAGTGAAGGCAATTGCGCCCTGCTCCAGACCCAGCACGCGCGCGTGCTCGTCGACGCCGGTTTCTCGGCCCGGCGAATCGCGCAGATGCTGGCCGCCGTCGGCGAGTCGCTCGAACGCATCGATGCCATCTTCCTCACGCACGAGCACGGTGATCACGCCGCCGGCATCGGCGGACTGACGCGCCACCGGCATATCAAGGTCTTCGCCAACCATGCCACCGCCCGCGCCGTACAGGCCGGGTTGAAACACCGCCCCGACTGGCAGTTTTTCGAGACCGGCACGCGCTTCCGGTTCCGCGATCTCGAGATCGAAAGCTTTGCCGTGCCCCATGACGCGCACGACCCCGTGGCCTTTCTTTTCACCCACGGGGCGGACGACCTCTTTACGCCGGCGCGCCGTCTGGCCTGGCTCACCGACCTCGGTCACACCCCGCAACACATCAAAGAACGCATCCGCGAGGCCGATGTGCTCGTGATCGAGGCCAACTATTGCCCGCAGATGCTGAAGGACGACCCGAAGCGCCCGTGGTCGGTCAAGCAGCGCATCAGCGGCCGGCACGGCCACCTCTCCAACGAAAGTGCCTGTGAACTCCTCACCTCGGTGGCCTCGCCGCGCTGGCGTCATGTCTTCCTCGCCCACCTCAGCCGCGAGTGCAACAGCCCCGCCGCCGTCGAAACCGCCTGCGCCGGCGTCCTGACCGCGATCAAATGCGGCTTCTCGATCGTCGCCCCTGGCGCCGGCACGCCGTTCTACGAGTTTTGAACGGAGTCGTGAGGGGGAAGTCCTCCGGAACCCGGGCAATGAGAACCTGCTCCCTTCTGTTCCCGCCGCTCCCGAGTGTTTGATGTCCAGCTTCATCTCCCTGCCGGCAAGGGGCACGGGGAAATTGTCAACTAATAGTTGACATTCTCCATGGCACCGGCGGAGGCCTGATTTGCGGATGATCTCTTCAGGTCCCGTCAAAACCCGCCTGGGTCAGCTCCACCCGCAGGGCCGTCAGCGACACCTGCAGATCGAGGAGAAACACGACCAGCGAGGCGATCAACGACGCCATGCACAGGATGAAGCACAACGTGACCAGCAACGCCGCCTCGACCTGCAGGAGCGCCGCGAAAAAAAGCGAAATGATCAGCAAGCCGGCCAGCAGGAGGCTCGCCGTGGCCAGGATGATCGCGAGCCGGATGAGCTTCGCGCGCCGGTAAAGGACCGCCAGCTGCACGGCCAGATGTTCGCGCTCCGTGGCGGCCGCCACCGGCAGCTCCCGCGCCAGCAGGCGGGCACGATCGAGCACGCGCCCGAAGCGGTTCGTCATCGACAGCAGCAGCAGACCGACCCCGGAGATGAGGATCACCGGCCCAACCGCCGTCTGGATCACCGGAATGAGTTGTTGGAGGATGAGTGAGATCATAAACCGCGATGGCAATCGTTCGCGGCCGGATGCCTAGCAGAGCAACGCCGTTTTGTCGTCACCGAAAACAGGGCGCGCAGGAGTGGCAAACCGGCCTGCGCGCTTGCCGTCCGCCCCATCGGTGCATAGGTTCCGGCCGACCGCCTTATGACGGCCACCAACCTTCACTTGCGCGCTTCTCCTCCATTCCTGCATCGCCTCCTGGCCGCAGGCGGCGTGGCGCTGGTGCTGCTGCTCAGCGTTCTGGCCGCCAGTCCCGGGTTGCATGCCTGGTTGCACAGCAATGCCGGCGAAACGGACCACGAGTGCGTCATTACCCTCTACCAGCATGGCGTGGTCGCCGCGGCGGCCGAAGTTGTGCTGGTGGTGGTGGCGCGGGTCTTGCTGGCGCGGGTTCCGCAGGCACCGGCGGAGCTGCGCCTCTCCCCGCCCCGCTACTGGTTGTACCCCGGACGCGCCCCTCCGGCGTGCTGAGTTGACCACTGTTTCGCGGCGGACGCATGCGTGCGTCCGCCGCCTGCCCATCGGACCAATGGCGGTATCCGCCGGTCCGGGTCATCCCGTGTTCAATTCAACTCAGCCGCATCATGTCTCCCCGTCTTCTTCTGCCATTTATATTCTTCACCGCCGCGGCCTTCGCCGCCGACGACAATTCCAACGACAATCCGGTCAACCAGACCCCGGTGGCTCTCGACCCGTTCGTCGTCATCACCGGTCAGCTCGACAAAGCCCGCGAAGACATCGTGCCGAGCCTCGGGGCCACCGTTTATCAAATCGACAAGCTCCAGATCGACACCCAAGTCATCGGCGCGAACGCCAATTTCAGCGGCGTGCTGCTGCACGCCCCCGGCGTGGCGCAGGATTCCTTCGGGCAGGTCCACCTGCGCGGCGAACACGCCAACCTTCAATATCGCATCAACGAAGTAACGCTGCCTGAGGGGATCAGCGGCTTTAGCCAGGAACTGGACACGCGCTTCATCGACACGGTGAATGTGCTCACCGGTTCGCTGCCGGCGCAATACGGCTATCGCACGGCCGGCGTGGTGGACATCCACACCCGGAACGGCGCATCAGCACAGGCGGGCGATGTCTCCCTCTATGGCGGCAGCTTCGACACCCTGCGCGCCAGCGTGGAAGCGACCGGATCGATGGACAAGCTCCAAGCCTACGTCACCGCCAGCGACAGCACCAGCGGCATCGGCATTGAGAATCCCACCGCCAGTCGCGATCCGCTGCATGACCGCTCAGACCAGTTCAAGGCGTTTGGCTATTTCTCCGATGTCATCGATTCCACCAGCCGCCTCAACCTCATGATCAGCGGCTCCTCCTCCCGCTTTCAGATTCCCAACAATCCCGGACAGGAGGCGGCCTTCACGCTGGCCGGCGTCAGCAGTTTCGATTCCGCCAGCCTCGACGAAAACCAGCGCGAAGAAAACGACTACGCCATCCTTTCCTACCAGAGGACCGTGGATGGTTTCAGCGCGCAGCTCTCCGCTTTCGCCCGCTACAGCCTCGTGCAGTTCACGCCCGATCACGCCGGCGACCTCATTTTCAACGGGGTGGCCAGCGCCGTGCATCGCGACCAGGCCGGCGGCGGCTTCGAGGCCGATCTCAAGTGGTCCGCCGCCGCGACGCACACCGTGCGCGGCGGCCTGCTCCTCACGGGCATCAACGCCGGCACGCGCACCACCACGTCGGTCTTTCCGGCTGACGCCAACGGCGACCAAACCTCCACCACGCCCTTCGACCTTCCCGACAGCCAGCGCAAGCTCGGCTGGCTCTATGGCGCCTACCTGCAGGACGAGTGGAAGCCCGCTGCCGGGTTAACGATCAACTACGGGGCGCGCGCCGATCTCTCGCGCGCCTATGTCACCGAAGGCCAGCTCAGCCCGCGCGTGAATCTCGTCTACCAGTTGACCGACGCCACCAGCATGCATGCCGGCTACGCCCGTTATTTCACGCCGCCGCCGCTCGAGCTCGTACAGACGTCAAGCATCAACAAGTTCAACGGCACGACCAATGCGCCGGAGGTCGACGTCAGCTCGCCGGTGCGCTCCGAGCGCGCCCATTATTTCGACGCCGGCCTCTCGCACCAGTTCACGTCTTCCTTCACCGCCACGCTCGACGGCTACTACAAGCGCGCCGCCAACCAGCTCGACGAAGGCCAGTTCGGCCAGGCGCTCATCTACTCGCCGTTCAACTACCGCCGCGGACGGGTCGACGGCGTCGAACTGACCACCAACTACACGCAGGACGGATTCTCCGCGTACGCCAATCTCGCCCTCAGCCGCGCCACCGGCCGGGAAATCGTTTCGGGCGAGTTCCAGTTCAGCCCGGATGAACTGGCCTACATTGCCACGCACGACGTCTTCCTCGACCACGACCAGACGGTGAGCGTGTCCACCGGCGGCTCCTACCGGTTTGGCGGCACAGTGATCTACGCCGACCTGCTCTACGGCAGCGGCCTGCGCCGCGGTTTCGCCAACACCGAACACCTGCCCGCCTACCATCCGCTCAACCTCGGCGCGCAACACACCTTCAAACTCGGCGGCCGGCGGGTACTCATCGCCCGCCTCGACGTGGTGAACGTCTTCGACGAAATCTACGAACTGCGCGACGGCTCCGGCATCGGCGTGGGCGCCCCGCAATTCGGCCAGCGCCGCGGCTGCTACGGCGGCCTCACCCTGGCCTTCTGACCGGCGGTACCACTCAGGATTTCGTGCTCAGGCCTCCAGGCCGAACACGGCCTTGACGTAGTTGTCGACGCTGAAGGGCTGCAGGTCCCCGGCCTGCTCGCCGAGGCCGACGAAATAGATCGGCAGCTTCAGTTCGCGCCAGATGCCCACGATGGCGCCGCCGCGCGACGTGCCGTCGAGCTTCGTCACAACGAGGCCCGTGAGACCAAAGCTCTGGTGGAAAACCTTGGCCTGCTCGATGGAGTTGGCGCCGAGCGAGCCGTCGATCACCAGCCAGGCGTGCTGTGGCGCGGTGGGATCATGCTTCTGCAGCACCCGGCGGATCTTCGCCAGTTCCACCATGAGATTGCTCTTGGTGTGCAGGCGTCCGGCGGTGTCGATGACAAGGCAGTCGCGACCGCGCGCCTTCGCGGCCTGCCAGGCATCGAAGGCCACCGCGGCGGCATCGGCGCCCGTGTGACTGGCGACCAGTTCGAGGTCGAGCCGCTCCGTCCACGTCCGGAGCTGCTCGATGGCCGCGGCACGGAAGGTGTCGCACGCGGCGACGGTCACCGACCGGCCGTCCTGCTTGAGCATCCACGCGAGCTTGGCCGCGGTGGTGGTCTTGCCCGAGCCGTTGACACCGATGAGACAGATGACCTCGGGCTGGGAGAACCCGCCGGGACGGCGGGCTTCACCGTTCAGGCGGCCCTCGCTGCCGGCCAGCACGCGCCGCAGCACGGCGGCGCCGATGGCGGCGGCCTCCTGCCCGCGGAGTTCCCGCTCCTGATGGTGGGCGCGTTTGATTTCCTCGAGGATTTCCGTGGTGGTCGCGACGCCGAAGTCGGCCGTGTACAGCGCCTCCTCCAGCGCCTCGAGCGACGAGGCATCGAGGGCGCGGCCGGCCACCAGCGATTGGGTTTTGTCGGCGATGCCGCGGGCCGTCTTGGTCAGGCCGTCCCGGAATTTCTGGAGGAGAGAGCGCATCGAGTGGAATCAGCTGCGGAGGACGCGGATGAAGAACAATCCGTGTTTATCCGTGTGATCCGTGGTCAAAGGTCATTCGGTGACCGCCTTGCGCGCGTCGCGACCCAGGTCGCCTTTCAGCCGGTCGAGGATGCCGTTGATGAACCGCTTGGCGTCGGCGTTGGAAAACTGCTTGGAGAGGTCGATGGCCTCGTTGATGGAGACAACCGGCGGGATGTCCTTGCGGTAGAGCATTTCGAAGATGGCCAGGCGCAGGATGGCGAGATCGATCTTGGCGATGCGATCGAACTCCCAGTTTTGCGCCAGCGCGCGGATTTTCGCGTCGATCTCGCCGACGTGTTCGATGGTGCCGTGGATCAACTCCTCGCCGAACGCATACTGGTCGCGCGGCTTCTCGAGGCCCTCGAAAAACATCCGCAAGTCCCCGGCCAGGTCGGCCGGCGGGTTGAGGCTCCACGCGTACAGATATTGCAGCGCGGCCACGCGGCCGTCGCGGCGCTCGGCATACTGGCCCTTGCTCATCGGGAAAGCTCTCGCTTGAGGGCGGCCATGGCGAGGGCGGCCTGGGCGAACTCCGCGCCCCGGTCGATGTGGCCGAAGCAGCGCACCTGGGCCTGCCGCACGTTTTCGGCGACGATGACCCCGTTGATGACCGGAACGCGTGCCTCGAGGGCCACGCGCATCAGTCCCTGGGAGGCGGCCTCGGCCACCAGCCCGTAGTGCAGGGTTTCGCCGCGGATGATAACCCCGAGGGCGATGCAGACATCGAGACCGTGGCGCCGGCAAAGCATCTGCACGGCGACCGGCAGTTCGTTCGAGCCGGGGATGCGCACCAGGAAGATCCGGCGCTCTCCCACCCCGGCGGAACGCAGGTGAGCTTGGACCTGGTCCAACAGCGCGTCGACGAAGCGTTCATTGAAACGCGCCGCAACGATGCCGACCGTCAGAGCGGATCCATCGATGACGGAGGAAGTGGGCGCGTGAAGACTCATGGGGAAACCGGACACCGGAAACCGGATTGCGGATGGCTGCAAAACAAAAAGCGAAAATGAACGGCGGGCTTGCTCTCCGGTCTCCGGCATCTGCAATCCGCACCTGTCACAGCGGCACCTGCTCCACGATTTCCAGCCCGTAGCCGTCGAGGCCGACGACCTTGCGCGTGCTGTTGGAGAGCAGGCGGATCCGGCCGAGGCCGAGGGCGCGCAGGATTTGCGCGCCGGTGCCGTAGTCGCGGAGGCTCATCGGCGCGACCGTCTCGCCCGGCGCGGCGTTGAGGCGGCGCAGCAGCACCTCGCCCGCGTTCGCCGGCTCCATGTAAAGCACCACGCCCCGCCCCGCCCGGGCGATCGTCTCGAGCGCGGTGGTGAGCGCGCGACTGCTGCCCATGCCCTTGGCGCGAAATACATCGCTGAGCAGGTTTTCACTGTGCACCCGTACCAGCGTCGGCTCGGCGCCGGGCTGCCCCATGGTGAGCGCCAGGTGCTGGCGGTTGTCGAGCGTGCCGCGGAAGACGTGCAGGGTGAAGTCGCCGAACTCCGTCGGAAACGGCTTGGTGCAGACGAGTTCGACCAACTGGTCGCGTTTGACGCGATGTTCGATGAGTTGCGCGATGGAAATCATCCGCAGTCCGAACCGGCGCCTGAACTCCACGAGTTCCGGCAGCCGCTGCACGGTGCCGTCGTCGTTGACCAGTTCGCAGAGCACGCCGGCCGGGAAAAACCCGGCGAGGATCGAGAGGTCGACCGCCGCCTCGGTGTGTCCCGCGCGCTCCAGCACGCCGCCGGGCCGCGCGCGCAGCGGGAAGACATGCCCCGGCTGCACGAGCTGTTCGGGGCGCGCCTGCGCGTCGGCGAGGATGCGGATGGTCTGCGTGCGGTCGTGGGCGCTGATGCCGGTGGTGACGCCCTCGGCGGCGTCGACGCTCACGGCGAAATCCGTCCGCCGCGATTCGCGGTTGTGACCCACCATCGGACCGAGCCCGAGGCGCCTGAGTTGGTGCTCCACCGTGGGCACGCAGATGATACCGCTGCAGTAACGAATCATCATGCCGATCGTCTGGGGCGTGGCTTTGGCCGCGGCCATGATGAGGTCGCCTTCGTTCTCGCGGTCCTCGTCGTCCGTCACGATGACAAGCCGGCCGGCGGCGACGTCCTGGATGGCGGACTCGACGGAATCAAACGGCGGGTTGACGGTGCTGGCGGACACGGTGAACCCCGACCAGATCGGGGTGAAAAGTCGCCCACGGTCTCGCGAAGTTTGGCGGGTGTCAACCGCCCGCGGGAGGCCGTATCACCGCCGGCGTTACTGTCGGAAATCTATGACGTAATTTTCGACCGCGTCATTGCTGCCCTCGACAAACAGGGAGAGGTAGAGCTTGAAGACGTAGGGGGGGTGGACGAATGTGCCCGAAGTCAGCGTCGTGCCGTCGCCACTGGGATTCAGCACCGTGCGCTCATCCCCCAGTTTGTACTTTACCGGCCAGCGCGCCGTCGCCCGCGTGACATCCACCGGCGCCGGCTTCTTTTTTGCGTCGTAAAACGACAGTTTGAAATTGCCGTTTTCCACGAGAATGCCGAGGTAGCCACCCTTGGCCCGCGGCATGGTAATGCCCGGGATCTGCGGCTCCGGTTCCGGGTTCGCGGGCTTTTTGGCGTTGGGCGCCGGCGGAGTGTTTTTGTTCGCATCGGGCTTCTTCGTCGTATCCGGCTTCGGCGGTGGAACGGCGGTAGTATCCTGGGCTGACAATGGCACCGCGATTCCCAGCGATGCGGCCACCAGCAGCGTTCTCATCATGCAGGCAGTGGACTTCATGGTAGGAAAAACGCCTAAAACTAACGCTTGCAGCCCCGTCCGCAAGCCGCATCACCCCCGTCTCCCCGAGGTTTACGCGGATTTCGCACCAGCCGGAAGCTCCGCCAAGGCGTGTCCGTTCAAGGCTTTTGCCGCCCCTTGCGCTGCAGCTCAGCCTTGAGTTTCTTCCACCGCGCCAAGCGCTCGGCGATGGCGGCCTCGGCGCCGGTCGTCTTCGGAGTGTAGAGCGTGAGCGGCTTGGTCAAGTACTCCTGCCCGGAGATCGCCTCGGGAAACTCGTGACTGTAGAGATAGTCCCTGCCGTGGCCCATGCGCTTCGAGGCTGGGCCGCCGGTGTCGCGCAGATGGATCGGCACTGCCTGAACCGGCTGTCCGGCGATGGCCGCCTTCGCGGCGGCAAGCGCCTGGCTGGCCGAGTTGCTTTTGGCGGCCGTGGCAATGTAGAGCGTGGCGTGGGCGAGCGTGAGTTCCGCCTCGGGCAGTCCAATGAAGTCCACGGCGTGGTGCGCGGCCACGGCGAGCGGCAGCGCCTGAGGATCGGCCAGACCGATGTCCTCCGACGCCAGGATGACCAGGCGGCGCGCGATGAAGCGCGGGTCCTCGTCGCCGGCGAGCATCTTGGCGAGCCAGTACAGCGCGGCGTCGGGATCGCCGCCCCGGCAGCTTTTGATGAAGGCGGAGATGGTGTCGTAGTGCTCGTCCTCGTCGGCGTCGTAGCGGATGCGGCGCTCGCGGGCGAAGATCTCCAGCTCGGCGGAGGTGATTTCGGCTTTCCCGGGCAGGCTGAGCACAATGACCTCGAGCGCGTTGAGCGCCCGGCGCAAGTCGCCGTCGCAGAGGTTCGCCAGGTCGAGCAGCACCTTGTCGGCGGCGGTGCAGCCGCGCCCGCCGAGGCCGCGCTCCGGATCGGTCAGCGCGCGTTTGAGCACGGTGACGACGTGGGCGGGCGTGAGCGGGTCGAGGCGGAAGAGATGGCTGCGGCTGAGGAGCGTCGGATTGACGTAGAAGCCGGGATTGTGGGTGGTGGCGCCGATCAGGCGCACGCTGCCCTCCTCCACGTCGGGCAGCAGCAGGTCCTGCTGCGACTTGTTGAAGCGGTGCAGTTCGTCGATGAAGAGAATCGTGGCGGCCTCGGGCCGGCGGCGCGCCACGGCCAGGACGTCGCGCAGCTCGGCGACGTTGGACAGGACGGCGTTGACCCGCACAAAGCGGCTCTCCGTCTCGCGAGCGATGGCCTCGGCCAGCGAAGTTTTGCCACTGCCGGGCGGGCCGTAAAAGATCAGGCTGCCGAAGCGGTTGCTGGCCACGAGGCGCGGCAGCAGACTGCCGGGCCGCAGGATGTGCTCCTGGCCGACCATCTCAGCCAGCGTGCGGGGGCGCATGCGGGCCGCGAGCGGCTGGGTCGCGGCCCGGCGGGCGGCGGGGGCGGACGCGGGACGTTCGCCGGCCGGCGCCGCCGGCTCGGCCGCTCCAAACAGATCGCTTTGCTCGCCGTCGCTCATGACCATCCCTGCTTGGCAGGAATCCTGACCGTTGGAAAGGTTTCTTGAAAATGTGTTCGATTACGCGAAATTAATGACTAGAAAAATCAACATGATCACCCGCGAGCATCCCGTCGCCCTCACCATTGCCGGTTCCGACAGCGGCGCGGGGGCGGGCATCCAGGCCGACCTGCTGACCTTCGCGGCGCACGGGGTCTTCGGCACGACGGCCATCACCTGCCTGACGGCGCAGAATCCGGCGGGGGTCACCGCCATCAAGGCGCTGCCGGCCGAGTTTGTGGCGGAACAGATCCGGCAGGTCCACCGCTACTTCAAGGTGCGCGCACTGAAAACCGGCATGCTTTACTCCGCCGGGATCATCGATGCGGTGGTTGATTTCCTCCGGGCCCAGAGGAAAATCCCGGCCGTCATCGATCCGGTGATGGTGGCGTCGAGCGGCGCCGTGCTGCTCAAGCCCCGAGCGCTGGCCGCGATGCGGAAGAAGCTGCTGCCGCTGGCGGCGCTGGTTACACCCAACCTCGACGAAGTCGGAGTGCTGCTCGGCGAAAAGCCGTCGACTCCGGCCGCGATGGCCCGGGCAGGCCGGCAGCTCGCCCAAACCTACGGCGTGCCCTTTTTCGTCAAGGGCGGGCATTTGCCGGGCGACGACCTCGCCGACGTGCTGGCGAGGCCGGACGGCCAAGTCAAGACGTACACGGCGCAACGCGTGGCCGGCGTCGACACGCATGGCAGCGGCTGCACCCTTTCGGCGGCGATCGCGGCCAATCTGGCAAAGGGACTTGGCTTGGACGACGCGGTGCAAGCCGCCCGCCTGTACCTGCGGCGCGGCTTGGAGCGGAGCCTCGCGCTGGGTGGCCGCCGATTCATCAACCACCGGCCGTAAATCATGAGCCCCGGCCGCCACGGCCATCGCGCACCCCTGCTGTGGCTGTTGCTGCCTTTCATGGCGGGTCTGACCGCCGGCAGAACATGTGATGCGTCCCCCGCCTTTCTGTCGACGCTGGCCACCCTGATGGTGGCCGCGGCGCTTCCCCTGGCTTGGAGCAAAAAACCGGCCGCCCGCCGCGCCTGGCCCATTTTTCTCGCCCTGATGGTCGTCCTCGCAGGCATGGCTTATTTTCAACTGCGGCTCAACCGCCTGTCCGCTTGGGAAACGCTTCCCCCGCGCGAGGCCCGGCTGAGGCTGCAGGTGGAGCGCACGTTCGCACCGCCGACCGGAGGGAAACGAACCAGCGGCTTCGCGATGGTGACGGGAGCCGACCCCCATCTGCATGATCTCACCAGCCAGCGGCTGTACTTTTCGCTCAACCTGCCCCCGGGCACCCCCCCGCCGCTGCGATCCAGCGAAATCATGGCGGTGGGCCTGCTCGAGCCGTTGACCCGGCACCAGCGCAACGAGGGTTTTGACGCCTACCTCGCGAGCGCCGGCATGACCTTCAAGTTCACGCGCGGCCGGTGGCTGGGCGAGGTGACGCCGCCCTCGCGCTACCAGCGGTTCTGCCGGGCGGCGGAGCAGCGGTTTTACGCGATCCTGGGCGCCGGCCTCTCCGACCAGCCGGCCCTCGCCGCCATCCTGCGGGCCATGATGCTGGGCCAGAAGCAGGAGATGAGCGAGGAGCAGCAGGAACTCTTCATGCACAGCGGCACCATGCATCTTTTCGCCATCAGCGGTCTGAACATCACGGCGATCGCCCTCAGCGTGCAGATTCTGCTTTCCCTCCTGCGCGTGCCGCGTCTCGCGGCGGCCGCCACCGGCCTCTCGGCGCTCTGGCTGTACGTCGCCATCACCGGAACCAGCCCGTCGGCGGTGCGCGCCTTCCTGATGTGTGCGCTGTTCATCGCGTCATTCTCGCTCCGCCAGCCCGGCAACGCGCTCGCGGCACTGGTGACGTCCGCGTTGCTCATCCTGTTGATCGAGCCGATGCAGCTTTTCAGCGCCAGCTTCCAGATGTCGTACGGCATCGTCGCGGTGCTGCTGCTGCTGGGACTGCCGCTGGCGGAGGCGATGCAGGCCCGCTGGCCGTTGTTCGTCTCCCTGCCGGAGGCGACGTGGGGCTGGCACCGGCGCCTCGTTGACTGGGCGTGGCGCGGGTTGCTCGGAATGCTCGGGATCGGCCTGGCCACGTCGCTGGTCAGCACGGTGTCGAGCCTGCAATTCTTCCAGCTTTTCACCCCCGGGTCGCTGGCCATCAACCTCGTGCTGATCCCGATCTCCACCCTGGTCATCGGGGCCGGATTCTTGTCGCTCCTGTGCGGACTGATTGGCTTCACGGCTGGCAGCATGCTTTATAACCACGCGGGAGCGCTGCTGCTGTGGTTGATGGACTTTCTGCTGCGAACGGCGATGGCGGTGCCCGGCGTTTATCATACGGCGCAGTTCCGCACGACCTGGCTGGGGCCGACGGGGTATGCGGCGTTGCTGGCCCTCTGTCTGGCGGGTTACGGTTGGCGCTGGCGGCGGGAGCGCGGCGGTTTCTGGCCCCCGTTCGTCCTCGTGGGGCTGCTGGTGATCTTCGGAGTGAAATTCGGGGGATGACGCGCCCCGGGGCAGATCAAATGCCCCGGGAAAGGCTCCGGTATTGCTTCTGCAGTGTGTTCCGTGTGTTCTCAGGGCTCTCGTCTTCCTCCCATGAAAAGCGCCTACGAACTCGCCATAGAACGTCTCCGGCTGTCAGACCCTGACGCCACTGCACCGCTCACGCCCGAACAGAAGGAACGGCTCGCCGAGATCGACCGTGTTTATCAGGGCAAGACCGCCGAGCGGGAGATCTTTTTGAAGAAACAGCTCGACGAGCTGCTGGCGGCGGGCAACTGGGAGGAGGCCGAGAAGGTCAAAAAACAACTCGCCGGTGAAAAGGCCCGTCTCGCGGAGGAAAAGGAAGTGGAGAAGGAGAAGGTGCGCCAGGCAAGAGCCTCCCCGGCGACCTAGGCGTCCGGCCCAGACCCCGCCACCCGGCCCGGTTCGCCTTTCAATCCACAAACTCGAACTCTGCCACGAGTACGTGATGATCCGAGGCCGGCGTGTGCTTCACTGCATGGTGCACCGGCCGCAGATGACGGTTGTAGAACAAGTGGTCGAGCACGTAGGGGCGGCGTCGCCAGGTGACCTCGCTGGTCTGCACGGTCTGATACCCCGCCGAGGTGAACTGCTGCACCAGCGAACCGTGCTTGCTGACGTTAAAATCGCCCCCGAACAGCGTGGGGCCCGTCGCCGCGCGCAACTGGTCGACGACGAACTGCCGCTGGCTGTTGTGCTCCTCGCTGGTGGCGTTGAGCATGAAGAAGGCAAGCAGGTGGGTGTTGAAGAGCTGCAACTCCCGGCCGGCAATGACGGTCTTCGCACCGATGAGCAGGCGGTCGGTGGGAGTCCTCCTCTCGCCCTGAAAATCAAACTCCACCGCCGGCGACGGCAGGTCGCGGCGCACGGTGTCGCGCAGCGGGGTTTTCGCCAGGATGGCCAGTCCGATGCCGAAGGGCAGTTCGCGCGGGTCCGCCTTCGGATAGGAGAAAAAACTGTGATACCCGGCGAGCGCAGCGCGCAAACGCGTGAAGTTGGGCGGCGGCTCGGGTTGCACGCCGCCGGGCCGGCCCTGCTCGACTTCCTGCAGGAGCACGATGTCCGCATCGTGGCTGCGGATCTCGGCGATGGTCAGGTCGAGATTGATCGGGGCGACATCCGGATTGGCGTCATTCCAGTTCTGCCCGAACTGTATGTTGAATTGCAGGACCTTGAACGCGCACATGGGACGGAGCATTAATGCCAGCAGGAGGACTCGATGTGGGGTGGCGGCCCTGACAGGTAGTAAGATACCTAGAGCAGTGCGACTACTCAGGGCGCATCAGGCAAGGTCATGATTTACAGCTGATTGGCATGTTTTCGTCCGCCCACTGGTTCGCAAGTCAATTCTCGATGATAGCACCCATGCGCGCCGTTCACTCCGGCTCGGCGGTGCCCTCCATGACCCATTCCTTTGCTTGGGGAACCTGTTTGAAGAATTCACTGAGCGCGGCACTCAGGTGTTCGGCGTAGCGAAAATGCGCGCCCAAGCCGGTGCGGAGCTCGGCCTCGTAGATGAATTTGTCGGCGTGGGTGCCATGCTCGAACGGCGTCTGCGCCCCGAGCAAAAGCGAATAAACGTAGGCGGGCGAACCGCGCCGGAGCAGTTCGCGCGTCAGGGCAAGCTGGTCGCCGAGCAGCGCGGCGTGCGGCGCGGGCGGCACCTCGGGCGGCAGGTAGAAGCCGGCCTGGATGAGCGGCGTGTAGCGATGCCCGGTGCGATGGCGGTTGAGATCGCGCAGCTCGGCGATGGCCAGGTTGTTCCAGGCAAACGTCACCCGCATGCGGCGGATGGCGGGACCGCACTGTCCATAGCGGTTGGCACGGTGGCGCAGGGCCTCGGCGACCGGCTGGGTTTCCGGCAGCCACGGCGGCGTGTCGCGATCGACCTTCACCCACACCGCGTCGGCCAGCGGCTCGGCGGAGAGGCGCTCGCGTCCGAGCCGGAGCGAGGCGCCCAGTTCCTGCCGGGCCTGCTCCTGGTGCGATGATTCCGCGTAACTGTGGCGCATGAGGCGCGGGGAGAGCTTGAGCAGTTCATCGCGGATGGCCTGGGCGGCGGCGCGGGCCTCCGGCTGCGGGAGCGAATCGAGGTGGGTCACCGTCTGCGCCCACATGCGCGAGGATTGCACAAGCGCAAGGCTGGTGCGGGTGGCGAAGGGAACGAAGTAGCGCGTGCGGTCGAGGGCGTAGTTTTTCCGGATGCGCGCCACGACGGCGGGCTGGGCGTCCTTGGGCAGGCGCACACGCCCCGGCTCGGCTTTGCCGAGCTCATCGAGCCGCGCATACTCGGCGTGGTAGGCCGCGAAGGCGCGGGCCATGAGGTCCCGCCAGCGCGGCGCGAGATCGGCGGGCACGCCGAGCTCCCCGGCCGGCGGCAGGTTCGACGCATCCATCGTGATGTAACGCGTGCTCGATTCCTGGCCGTCGGCCATCGGAGAAATCTCAAACAATTTATAGGCGAGCCACATCGAAACGTCGTCGACGGCGACGGCCAGGCCGCCGGTGAGGCCGCCGATGGAAGCGTGGCCGTAGTCGACAAACTTCAAAATGCGGTCGATGGACTCGTCGGGATGGGCGATGTCGACCTTCTCGAGGATTCTCGCCAGACCCTCGTTGCTGCGTGAGTAACGCGCGAGGACGGAGGCGAGGAGTTCCGGCGTGACCTGGGGCAAATCCGCGGCGGTCGGAGGCGGAACGAGGGCGAGTCCGGTGACTTTCATGCGGCGTGGCTGACCACCGTCGGCGGGCTCAGTGCGTGACCAGCCATTCGCCGATCGGTCCCTGGTAGAAGCCGAGGATGACCGAGGCAAGCGCCAGCACGACCATCGCCGTGCCGGCGGCCAGGCCCACGCGGGCAATGACCGGCGGCGCCGCATCTCCCACCATCGGCGGCGGCCGCCACGCCGGGAAGAACGCCGCCTTGATCCAGCCGAAGTAGTAATAGATCGAGACCACGACGCCGGCAACGGCCACCAGCAGCAGCCAGTAGAGGGACGGCAGAGAGGCCGCAGCCTTGAAGGCGACGATGAAAATGAGGAGCTTGCCCATGAATCCGGCCAGCGGCGGGATACCCGCGAGCGACCCGAGGCCGACGGCCAGCATCGTGCCAAGGAACGGACGCTCCCGGGCCAGATTGGCGTAATGCTCCAGCTCCTGGTCGGCGTCGTTGCCGCCCGACACGTGCGCCATCACCATGAACACCGTGAACGACGCCAGCAGGTAGGCCAGCAGGTAGAAATAGACGGCCCCCACCGCGAGCGGCTCGCGGCAGGCGGCGATCACGCCAACGAGCAGATAGCCGGCATGCGAGACACCGGAGAGGCCCATGAGGCGCTTGACGTTGTGCTGCGAGAGCGCGGCCAGGTTGCCGAGGAGGATCGTCGCCACGGCCATCACGGAGAGTACGGGCACGATGACCTCCTGCAGGGGGCTGAAGACGTTCAGCACCAGCGTGAGCAGCACCGCGAAGCCGGCGGCCTTGGAGGCGACGGCGAGAAAGGCTGTCACCGGCGTGGGTGCGCCCTGGTAGACGTCGGGGATCCAGATCTGGAACGGCACCGCGCCGATCTTGAAGGCCACGCCCGCGAGCACGAACACGGCGCCGATATTGGCGAGAAAGTTGTCGGGGTTGGCGGCGAGGAAACCGCGCAAGGCGCCGAAATTCATCGGTCCGGCCGTGGCGCCGGGCAACGCCGTCTGCTGGCCGGCCGAGCCGGCCGCGCCGTAGAGCAGGACGATGCCAAAGAGCAGGATCGCCGAGCTGAGCGCGCCCATGATGAGGTATTTGAGGCCGGCTTCGAGCGAAGGCGCGCTCGTGCGGAAGTAACTCACGAGGATGTAGAACCCGACGGTGACTGTCTCCAACGCCACAAAGAACATCACAAAGTGGTTGCTCTGCACGAGGAGCATCAGCGCCGCGGTGATGACGATCACGGTGTGGTAGAACTCGACCTTGGGCACCGGCTGGCGGTCAAGCGTGACGGTGGCGAGAAGGCAGACGAGAATCGCACTGAGGACGAAAAACACCCGCATGAACTGTCCGCCGTCCGAGTGATGCAGCAGGCCGGCAAACGTGTCCTGGTTGAGAAATGCCGGGTGGAAGTTGATCCCCAGGCCGGCCAGCACGGCGAGCAGGCTGATGATGGCCACCGCCGGGATGCACGCACGCTGCTTCTTCGGCAGCACCAGCTCGAGCACGAGCAGGAGGAGCGCGATGAGGCCGAGCATCAGCTCAGGGTAAACCGCCATCCATTGGTTGGTGCCGGCGACGGCCTGCAGGTCGGAAAGGTTGACGGTGGCGAACATGGCGGTGGGCTACCGGACGGCAGCGACTTGGGCGGGCGCGGTAACGGCGGCCGGATAGAGGGTGGGAAGCACTTGGTTGAGCGGATTCGAAAGGGAGCGCGGCCAGAAGCCGACAAACAAAAGCGCGGCGAGAAGAATGAGGGCGGGGAAACGCTCGCTCCAACGCAGATCAGCGGGGGGCTGCCCGGCGGCGACCCGGGCGAATTCCGCCGTCGGCTGGCCGAAGAACACCCGCGCCACCGCGCGCAAACCGTAGACCGCCGATATCACGATGCCGGCGGCGGCCGCCGCGGTCATCCACGGCGAGAACTTCCACAGCGCGACGAAGATGGTGAGTTCGCCCCAGAAGTTGGCGAAGCCGGGCAGGCCGATGCTGGCCAGCGTGCCCGCGGTGAAAAACGCCGCGAGCACGGGCGCCTTCTGGGCGAGGCCGCCCATCTCGGCCAAGTCAAAGGTCCGCGTACGGTGGTGGATGCTCGTCGACAGCAGGAACAGCAGCGCCACCGACAGACCGTGCCCGACCATAAACAGGACCACGCCCCCGGCGCCGAGCACCGACAGGCAGGCGATGCCGAGAAAGGCGTAGCCCATGTGCATGACCGAGCTGTAGCCGACCATCTGCTTGAGGTCGCGCTGGGCCATGGTGATGAAACCGACCACCAGCACGTTGCCCAGCGCGAGCCAGGCCAGCAGGCCGATCCACGTGGTGTGGATGCCGGGCAGCCATGGCAGCGGGATGACGATGCCCGCGGTGCCTCCGGCGGGCAGCAGCGGCAACGCGATCTGGATGAGGCCGTAGAGGCCGAACTTCTTGAGCACACCGGCATGCAGCATCGCGGCCGAGCTGGGCGCGGCGCCATAGCCCAGCGGCGCCCAGGTGTGGAAGGGCCACAACGCCACGAGAATGCCGAAGCCGAACAGCAGCAGGCCGAAGATGTGTTTCTGCCACACCTGCAGCATCCCGCCCTCCGCCACGGCGGCCCGCAGGTTGATGAGGTCAAAGCTCTCCACGCCGCTTTTCTGGTAGATGGCGATGAGGCCGAGCAGCGACAGCATCGCGCCCACCGTCAGGTAGACCGCCATCTTCATCGCCGCGTAGCGGTTGTCGCTCTCGCCGCGGGTGCCCCAGACGCCGACCATGATGAACGTCGGGATGAGCGCGAGCTCGTGGAAGAAATAGAAGAAGAAGATGTCGATGGAGGCGAAGGCGCCCAGCAGGCCGCCCTGCATGATGAGCAGGAGCATCAGGTAGATCTTCAGCCGCTCGGCGCCGGACTGCAGCGCATAGAGGCCGGCGGCGAGGCCGACAATGCCCGCCAGCACGAACAGCGGGAGCGAGACCCCGTTGAGGCCGAGCGTCAGATGAATGCCGATCTTCTCCAGTCCCAGCGCATGCAGGCTGTAGAAAGCGAAGCCCTGGTGTCCCGCCGGGATGGCGTCATACGCCGGGAACCGGCTCCACAGCCACAGCGCGATGCCGGCCGGCACGACGAAGGCCACAGCGGCCAGCTTCGTGGCAAACCGCTTTTGCAGGCCGAGCGCAATGGCGAGCGCCGCCGCCAGCGGGGTGGCGATGGCCAGCAAGAGAAGGTTTGAATTCAGGGCGTCCATGGTGAGCAGACGTGGCTAGAACTTGCCGGCGGCGAAGCCCCACAGGAGCACCACGCCGAGGAGGAACCAGTAGACGTAGACGTTCAGTTTGCCGACATACAGCGCACGCGCGCCCATGCCGAGGAGGCCGACCGCGCTGGCACCGCCGCGAATGAGCCAGCCGGCGAGGAAAATCTGCTCCAGCAGGTTCAGCAGCATGGCGAAACGCTGCTGCACCTTGGCGACATAGTAGTCGTAGAGGCGGTCGAACGACTCCTTGGCGAACGTCAGGCCGCCGAAAATGACGGGCACGCGGGCCTGCAGCGCGTCGATGGCCGCCGGATGGTAGAACATCAGTGCACTGAAAAGACCGACCAGCATCGCCCCGGTGCCGATGGTCACCATGGTCCAATGCGCGGGGCCCTCCGGCTCCGGCACGAGCGAAAGCACGCCCTTGAAGGCGTCGCCAAGCAGGGTGTCGTAGAAGAAGCCATAGCCGCTTAGTGCCGCCCCGATCGCAAGCAGGACGAGCGGGATGACCATGACCGGCCCGTTCTCCTTCGCATGGGCGGCAGGTTCGGAACGCGCCTCGCCGAAGAAGGTGATGCGCCAGAGGCGCGTCATGTAGAGCGCCGTCAGCACGGCCGTGAAGACAAGCACGCCGAACACCGTCGGGTTCCTTTCGTGGGCGAGGTAGAGGATGGCGTCCTTGGAGAAAAATCCGGCAAAAAACGGCATGCCGATGATGGCGAATACGCCGATGGTGAAGGTCCAGAACGTCCACGGCATCTTCCGCGCCAGCCCGCCCAGCTTGAAGATGTCCTGTTCGTGGTGGCAGGCGTGGATGACCGAGCCTGCACCGAGGAAGAGCAGCGCTTTGAAGAAGGCATGCGTCGTCAGATGAAACATCGCCGCGGCGGCACCCGTGGCGACCAGGGCGGTCTTGACAGCCGACCCCTGCACCAGCGATCCCAGTCCGAACGCCGCGACCATGTAGCCGAGCTGCGAAAGCGTGGAATAAGCCAGCACCCGTTTGATGTCGGTCTGTACGATGGCGCAGATCGCAGCGTAGAATGCGGTGATGGTGCCGACCCACATGATCACGGTGAGCGCATCCGGCACCATGAGCACTTGGATGCGACAGAGCATGTAGATGCCCGCGGCCACCATCGTCGCGGCGTGGATGAGGGCGGAGACCGGCGTCGGACCCTCCATTGCATCGGGCAGCCAGACGTGCAGCGGCATCTGCGCCGACTTGCCGATCGCACCGCAGAAGAGCAGCAGCGGGACCGCCCGGCTGAACACCAGCCCGCCTGCCGCTTGCTGGCTGGCCAGCTCGGTCAGACTGACGGTGTGATTAAGCCAGTAGCAGGCGATGATGCCGAGCAGGAATCCGAAGTCGCCGACGCGGTTGACGATGAAAGCTTTGTTGGCGGCGGCGGCCGCGGACGGCCGTTCGTACCAGTGGCCGATGAGCAGGTAGGAGCTGAAGCCGACGAGCTCCCAGAAGATGAAAAGCATGAACAGATTGTCGGCCACGACGATGCCGCACATCGACAGCATGAAGACCGACAGCCCGGCAAAGTAACGCCCCCTGGCCGGGTCGTCGCGCATGTAGCCGAGGCTGAACACGTGGATGAAGAAACCCACGAAGCTCACGACGAAGAGCATGAGGGCGGCGAGGTCGTCGAACTTCACGCCGAACGAAAGCGCAAAGCCGCCGAAGCGCAGCCACTCCACCGAGGCGGGAAAATTGCGGTAACCGCCGAAAATCAGGACCGACGACACCACCACGATACCCGCCGCCGCGGCGACGGAGAGATAGGAGGCCAGCGCGCCCTGGCGCCGCAGGAACAGCGCGATGACCGCGGCCGAGGCCAGCGGAATCAGCAGGACAAGGTAGGCGAGTTGCGCGGGGTCCATGTCAGTTCTTCAGCAGGGTGAGTTCCTCCACCTGCACGGTGTGGCGCAGGCGGAAGAGGGCGACGATGATGGCCAGGCCGACGGCGACCTCGGCCGCGGCAACGGTAATGATGAAGAACACCAAGATAAGGCCGTCGATCGTGCCGTTGTACCGCGAGAAGGCCACCGCCGCGAGGGCCGAGGCGTTGAGCATCAACTCGAGGCACATGTAGATCACGAGCGTGTTCCTGCGCAGCAGCACGCCGAAGAAGCCGATGGCAAAGAGCAGCGCGCTGACGAGGAGGTAGTGGTTGAGGCCGACCTGCGCCGGCAGCCATCCGGCCGCGAGGAGTGGAGGGAGCGCATTCATTGGGCCGCCTCTTTGGTTTCCAGCCGCTTGCTGATCACGACCACGCCGAGCATGGCGATCAGCAGCAGGAAACCCGTGACCTGCACGGGCAGCAGGTAGGTGGTGAACAGCCGCGCGGCGAACTCCTTGAAACCGGGCGCCGCGACCGGGACGGAACCCGGCAGCCGGCCCCGCTCGATGAGCGAAAGCAGACCCGTCGTGAGCAGCGCCAGCGCCACGACCGAAGCCGCGGCCGGGACGGTTTTATACGGTTTGCGGGGGCCGGCCCCCTGCACGTCGAACAGCATGACGACGAACAGGAAAAGCACGACGACTGCGCCGGCGTAGACCAGCAGAAAGACAAAGGCGAGCAGGCCGGCATCCAGCAGGGTGAACAGCGCGGCCACTCCCGCAAAGCTCAACAGCAGGCACATGGCGGCGTTGACGGCGTTGCGGTTGAGGACCACGCCCACGGCGGCCAGCACCGTCAGAAACGCGAACAGGTAGAACAGGAAGTCGGCCATGGATCAGGATTCTCCGGTCATCGCGAGCCCGCCATTGGCGGGCGTGGCGATCCAGTCCCCTAGCCTTGGGAGACTGGATGGATTGCTTCGTCGCTTTGCTCCTCGCAATGACATGGTGAATTCAGGCGTGCGCGTTGCCGCGCGCGGCGGCCTCCTTCTTTTTGTCCCACTTGAAGTGCCGGTCGGGCAGCGTGCCGCCGAGTTCATAAAGCTTCTCCTTGTGGTTGACCAGCTCGCCGCGCGAGTAACCGCAGAGCGAATAGACGTTCTGCAGCACGATGGCCTCCTCGGGGCAGACCTCCTCGCACAGGCCGCAGTAGATGCAGCGCAGCATGTTGATCTCAAACTCCCGCGGGGCCTTCTCGACGTGGGCGGCAGGCGCGCCGGCCGGAATCTCCCCCGGCGTGATGCGGATGGCCTTGGGCGGGCAGACGAATTCGCAGAGCTGGCAGGAGACGCACTTCTCGCGGCCGTTCGGATCCTTGACGAGGGTGGGCACGCCGCGGTAGCCCGGCGGGACCTCCGGCCGTTGCTCGGGATATTCCAGGGTGACGCGCGGCGCGAAGAAATGTTTAATCGTGATCAGCAAGCCGCCGAAGACCTGCGGCAGATAGGTGCGCTCGGCAAAGGTGAGGGGCTTGCGTTCGACGTGGATGACGGCCATGAGAGTGAGGAAAGAGGGAAGAATTAAGAAGAAAGATCCCAACCCGACGGCGCAAGGAGAGCCGTGCGCCCGTGCATGACATCGTTTCCTTTTCTGCCTTCTTGCTTCTTCATTTTTGGATCACTGCGATGAGCAGGGCGTAGGCGACGAGGTTGAGGAGGGAGAGCGGGAGCAGGCCGCGCCAGCCGATGCGCATGACCTGGTCGTAGCGGAAGCGCGGCACGGTCCAGCGCACCCACATGAAGAAAAAGATCATGAAGAGCACCTTCGCGAGGAAGATGGCGATGGAGATCGCCCCGACGAGCACGGGCCAGCCCTGCAGGCCGAGCCAGTGGACCACGGTCGCGAGCGGCACCCACGGCAGCGGGTTCCAGCCACCGAAGAACAGCAGCACAAACACGCCCGAGCCGACGGTCATGTGCGAATACTCGGCCACGAAGAAGAGCGACCACTTGAAGGAGCCATACTCGGTGTGGAAGCCGCCGACGAGGTCGGCCTCCGATTCGATCATGTCGAACGGCAGGCGGTTGGTCTCGGCGAAGAGCGCCACGAGGAAGATCAGCGCGGAGACCGGCATCACAAACACGAGCCACAGGCCGTGCCAGGAAGGGAAAACGCCGCTCTGCTGCTGAACCACCTCAAACAGGCTGAGCGTCGCGGGCATGCCCGGCCGGTTAATGAGCAGGAACACCGGCAGCACCGAGATCGTCAGCGACAGCTCGTAGGAGATGAGCTGCGCCGAGGCGCGCACGCTGCCGAGGAACGGGTACTTCGAGTTGGACGCCCAGCCGGCCAGAATCATCGAGTAGATGCCGAGCGACGCGATCGCGAAGACGGCGAGCAGGCCGACGTCGACATTGGCCAGCACGAGCGGCACGACCCGCCCGGCCGCGTCGAGATAGGCCCCGAACGGCACGACCGTCACGGTGGTGAACGCCGGGATCATGGCAATCCCGGGGGCGATCATGTAGTAGAACTTGTTCACGTGGCCGGGCAGCGGATCCTCCTTGAAGAGCAGCTTGCCGCCGTCGGCCAGGAGATTGAACGCGCCGAGCCGCTGGAGCCACCGCCCGAGGAAGGGCACCCACGCAAACCACGGCACCATGACCCGGTTGGGTCCGTAGCGGCCCTGGAGCCAGGCGGAAACCTTGCGCTCGGCCATCGAGCACGCCCCCGCGATCGGGAAGATGACGCAGATCACCGCGAGGCCCTTGAGCAGGCCCAGAATAACCGGATGAAGATTGGCGAAAAACTCGGTCATGTTTGAGATCAGGTTGTGATCACGGCATCAGATCTGGCCGGTTTGAAATGCAGCGTTTCGCCCTCGGGAAAGGGCAGGCCCGCGAAATCGCTGCCATCGAGCAGCAGGCCGGTGGCCGGCAGGTTCTGGTAGGTGACCGTGGCGAAGTGCCGGACCTCGGCCGCCAGCGTCGTCCAGAGACCGTCGACATCGGACGCCAGCGCCGGGCCGCCCGCGGTGAGGACGAGCTGCGAAAGCGTCACGAGATCGTCGGCCACATTCTGCGGGCCGGGCACAGCCGGGGCAAACTTCTGGAGACGGAACTGCTGGTTGATGAAAGTGCCGGCCTTCTCAAAGACCGTGAGCGTCGGAATGACCATCTTCGCCGCGGCGCTGGTGGCGCTGGCATGCGTGCCGAGATAGATGACCGCGACTTTCTTGAGTTGCGCTTCGCTGAGTCCGGCGGCGGCCAGATCCTCGCCGAGGCTGAGCACGGTCTTCACCCGCCCCGCGTCGATCTGCGCGGCGAGCTCGCTGAGCTGCGGTGCCGGCGGCGTCTTGATCAAGCCGGTCATGAGCGCGCCGCGGACGTTCGGATTGCGGTCGGCGGAGATGAGCAAGCCGTCGCCCTGCCCCACCCGGCCGACCAGCCACGCCGGCGCCTTGAGCGCTTCGGCGAGCTTCCTCGTGAGGAACTGTTCCTCGACGCTGCTACGGCCTGAGCCGACGATGGCCACGCCGCCGGCCTTGAGCAGGTCGCCCGCCTTCGCCAAGGCTTCGGCGGGCAGGGTCGCGGCCCCGCCGACCAGATGGTGCCGGAGGCGGTTTTCGGCGGCCACCTGTTTGTAGAGCAGCCGGCCGCTGTCGGTCATCCACGTGTCGTTCACCTCGTCGTTGCGGCGCGGGGTGATGCGGTAGATGACGCCCTCGCGACTCCAAATCTCGGTGTTCACGCCGGCGGAGGATTCCGCGCAAATGCCGGGCGTGGTCTTCAGGAACCACACGCGCATCTTGAAGCGGAAATCGGTGCTGGTAAGCGCACCGACCGGGCAGATGTCGACGGTGTTGAGCGAATAGTTGTTCTCGAGCTTCCGGCCCGGGTAGCAGGTGAGCGTGGTGTAGCTGCCGCGGTCGACAAAGCCGAGCACGTCGTCGCTGGCGATCTCCTTGCAGAAGCGGACGCAGCGCGAACAGAGGATGCAACGCTCGTCGTCGAGCATGACGCGCGGGCCGAGCCGCGTGCGCTTGGGTTTGACGTTCTTCCGTTCGGTGAAGCGCGAATAGCCGCGGCCGTAGCCGGTGGCCTGCTCCTGCAGCTTGCACTCGCCAGCCTGGTCGCAGATCGGGCAGTCGAGCGGGTGGTTGATGAGGAGGAATTCCATCACGCCTTCGCGGCAATCCCTCACCAGCGGCGTGCCGGTGCGGATGTGCAGACCGGGCGCGGCGTTGGTGAAGCACGCGATGGCGGGCTTCGGCACCCAGTTGATTTTTACGCGCCCGGTCGCCGGATCCACGACCGGCTGTTTCGTGGCGTGATCCAGCGCCGGCGTGCCCGTCTCGACCAGGCACATGCGGCAGTTGCCGGCGACACTCAGCTTGGGATGATAGCAGAAATGCGGAATCTCGATGCCCAGCCGCCGCGCGGCCTCAATCATGTTCGTGCCTTTCGGCACGGCGATCTCCCGGCCGTCGATGTTGACGGTGATGAGGTCGGGTTTGGGCGGGGCGATCATGGTGAAAAACTAGATTAGTGCGGGCGAGGCGGCGGATGGGTGTTTCCTGGCCTCGGCGTAGCCCGTGAATTCATCGCCGAACTTCTGGACGAAGCTCTGCGTGGGCCAGGCGCAGGCCTCGCCGAACGGGCAGACGGTGCGGCCGGCAATCTGGTCGGCCACGCTCTCGAGCAGCTCGCCATCCTGGGGGCGGGCGTCGCCGTGCACCATGCGGGCGGTGATCTTTTTCATCCAGAGCGAGCCTTCGCGGCAGGGCGTGCACTGGCCGCAGCTCTCGTGGGCGTAAAAGGCGTTGAGGTTGCCGAGCGCGGCAACCATGTCGACCGAGTCATCCATCACAATGAGGCCGCCGGAGCCGCCCATCGAGCCGCACGCGACCAGCGAGTCGAAGTCCAGCGGAATGTCCTCCACGCCCCAGTCGGCCGTCGAACCGTCCCGCTGTCGGACTTTGAACCGCTCGCCGAACCGGAGGACTTTCGACGAGGAGCCGCCGGGGATGACGGCCTTGAATTTCCGCCCGGGTGGCGGGCCGCCGCAGATGTCGTTGAGCAGCTGGCCGAGGGTGATCTTGCCGGACTCGAACTCATAGTAGCCCGGCCGCCGCACATGGCCGCTCACGCAGAGCAGGCGCGTGCCGGTGTTGTTGAGCGTGCCGATCTTCGCAAACGCCTCGCCACCCATGTCGGCGATGTGCTTCACGTGGCAGAGAGTCTCCACGTTGTTGACGATGGTTGGGCACTGGTAGAGGCCGAGGACCGCCGGAAAATACGGCGGCTTGATGCGCGGGTATGGGCGCTTGCCCTCGAGCGACTCGATGAGGCCGGTTTCCTCGCCGCAGATGTAGGCACCGGCGCCGCGATGCACGTAGATTTCGCACGAGTAGCCGGTGCCGAGGATGTCCGGGCCGACCAGCTGATGCGCCCGCGCCTCAGCGATGGCCGCTTCGAGGAGGCGCGCGCCCTGGGAAAACTCGCCGCGGATGTAGATGTAGGCCTGCTGCACCTGGTTCGCCCAGCAGGAGATCATGATCCCCTCGATGAGCTGGTGCGGATCCTGGTGGATGAGGTAGCGGTCCTTGAACGTGCCGGGCTCCGACTCGTCGGCATTGGCGATCAGGTAAATGGGGTTGCCGCTCCGGCGGTCGACCAGCGACCACTTGACGCCGCAGGGGAAGCCGGCGCCGCCGCGGCCGCGCAGGCCGGACTTCTTCACCTCATCGATGAGCTCTTCCGGTTTTCGCGCCACCGATCTCTTCAACACCTCGTACCCCCCGTGCCGGAAGTAGCACTGGATGTCAGTGGTGTAGCCGGGCTCGTCGATATGCCGGCAGATGAGACGGCGTTCAGCGGGATGCGGCATGGAAGGAATGATCTAAGACGAAAGACGGAAGAAGGAAGAGCCCAGCACCGGGAAGAGCGGGGCGCGCTTCCCCTGCCGTTCCCTCCGGTTCGGCGGCTCTGTTTTTTGTTTTCATCTTGATTCTTGCATCTTGGATCTTGAATCACGCTTCCCGCAGGAAGCGTGCGTAGTCGCCGTGCGGGATCGGCTGCAAATCGAACAGGGGGTGCTGATAAACGTAGGCCCAGGCGGTGACGATACGTCCGTCCTTCATGGCGACCTGCACCAAGTCGCGACGAAATTCGCTCGTGTCAGGCGAGGCCGGGTCGAACCCCTCGTACTGGTCGAGTCGCACAAAAACCGCCTGCGGAGCAAACACGCGGTAGACCTCGCCGATCACCTCGACGCCCTGCGGGTCGGGCACGAGCACGGGGAAATCAACCGCTTGATAGAGCCGACCGCGCACAAAACCAAGGCCGACGATCTCCGCGCTGTCGGCCAGCAGGCGGTGCGCGGCGTTGCCCGCGGCGCGGCGGAGCGTGCCGTAGGTGAACAACAGGTCGGTGGCCGGACGATCCTTCATCGGGGTGGTGCGGGATTCATGTTTTGCCCCGGGCGGCGGCCTGCTGTTTGATCTGCGCGGCGAGCTCGTGCGCCCGGGCGACATCAACGCGCTCGTGCAGTTCCTCGTCCACCATCACCACCGGGCCGGTGCCGCAGCTCGCGAGGCATTCGACGAACTCAAGGGTCACCTCCCCGTCCGCCGACGTTTCGCCGACGGGGCAGTCGAACTGTTTTTGGAGCTCCTCGCAGACCCGGTAGCCGCCGACAAGCGCACAGGACAGCGTGCGGCAGACCTTGATGTGCCGGCGGCCGATGGGCTTCTGCCGGAACATTGGGTAGAAGGTGACCAGCTCGCGGACATTGATCGGCTGGAGTTCGAGTTTTTGGGCGATCCACTCGACGGCTTCCGGCGAAACATAGCCCTGATCCTCCTGCACGAGGTGCAGCAGGGGCAGCGCCGCACTCCGCTTCACCGGGTAGTGCGTGATGACCTCGTCGATCTTCTGAAGTGTCGCGGGCTGGAGATTCACGGTGGAGAAGAAGGGCACCACGAAATACGCGAACAACACGAAGGGATTTCAGGCATGGGGTGAATGAGGTTCTTTGTGATTTGTTCGTGTGTTTCGTGTATTTGGTGGTGGCGAATTCACCGGTCGCATTCGCCCATCACGAAGTCGAACGAGCCGAGGATGGACACGATGTCGGCGATCATCGCGCCGACGCAGACCTTCGGCAGGATGCTGAGATTGCAGAACGAGGGGCTGCGGATCTTCAGACGCCACGGCACCCCGCCGCCCTTCGACACCACGTAGAAGCCGAGCGCGCCCTTGGGGTTTTCGGCCTCGAAATAAACCTCTCCCGGCGGCATCTGCGGGCCTTCGGTGACGAGCATGAAGTTCTGGATGAGCTCCTCCATGCTCGTGAGGATCTTGTCCTTGGGCGGGGCAAAGATGCGCTTCGCGTCCTTCGCGTACCACTCGCCGCCGGGGAGATTTTTCAGGACCTGCTTCAGGATCCGCACCGACTGGCGCATCTCCTCGCCGCGGCAGAGGTAGCGGTCGTAGCAATCGCCCCGGGTGCCGACGGGCACATCGAACTCGTACTGCTCGTAGCCGCTGTAGGGCCGGTCCTTGCGCAGGTCGAGCGGCACGCCGCAGCCTCGCAGGTTGGGCCCGGTGAGGCCGTAGGCGATGGCGTCCTCCTTCGAAATGACGCCGATGCCGGCGGTGCGATCTTGGAAGATCTTGTTGCGCGTGAGCAGCGCCAGCGTCTCCTCGAGAATCGGCAGGAACTGGTCACAAAACGCGTTCACGCGGTCGAGCCAGCCCTCGGGGACGTCGCGCGCCACGCCGCCGATGCGCGTGTAACTGGTGGTGAAGCGTGCGCCGGTGAGTTCCTCGAAGAGCCGGTAGAGTTTCTCGCGCTCGGTGAACGTGTAGAGGAACACCGTCCAGGCGCCCACATCAATGCCAAAGGCGCCGAGGCCCATGAGGTGCGAGGAGATGCGGGCCAGCTCGGAAATGATCACGCGGATCGCCTGGCAGCGCGGCGGCACCTCGAGCCGGGCGAGGCGCTCGACAGCGATGGCATAGGCGACGTTGTTGGCCAGCGGCGCGAGGTAGTCCAACCGGTCCGTGTACGGCACGAACTGGTTGTAGGTCATGTTCTCGGCGATCTTCTCGTCCCCACGGTGCAGGTAGCCGACCACCGGATCGGCCTTGGTGACGATCTCGCCGTCGAGTTCCATCTGCAGACGCAGCACGCCGTGGGTCGATGGGTGCGACGGCCCCATGCTGATGGACATCTTCTCCGGCGGAAACTCCGGCGCGGCCGCAGCAGCCGCCGTCCGGGCGGCGTTGTCAGGAAAGGTGTAATCGGCGGCCATGGGCGGTGCGGGCGGTGATGCTTACGACGGTTTCTCCTGGTGCTCGGTCCAGCTTTGGTCCTTGGCGCGGGGCTCGGCCTCGTCCATCGGTCCGCCGGGCGCAGCCACAAACGGCCCGCCCATGTAGGGGGCGGGTTTCACCCGGGCGCCGGTCTCTTCCGCCACCTCGGGATCAGGCAGACTGGTGTCGAGGCCGGCGAGCGGGAACTCCTTGCGCAGCGGGAAATACGGGTAACCCTCCCACATCAGAATGCGGCGCAGATCCGGGTGTCCGGTAAAAACGATGCCGAACATGTCGTAGGTCTCCCGCTCGTGCCAGTTGGCGCCGGGCCAGAGACCGGTGGCGCTGGGCATGCTTGGTCTGGCGTCGTCGGTGCAATCAGCGGCAACCCGCACGTAGGTGTGGCGCGTGGTCGAGAGCAGGTGCCAGACCACCGTGAAGCGCGGCGACTTCCCGGCGCTCCAGTCGACGGCCGTCACATCCACCAGCATGTCGAAGGCGCACTCGTCGCGTAGGCACTGCAACACGGCCGGCACCTGGTCGCCGGGAACGTTGAACGCCGGCCAGTCGAGACTTTCACGCCCGGTGATCTGCGGGAACTTCTCCTTGAGCACGGTGGCGGCGGCGGCGGTGGCGGTCATCGGCGGGCGTGGAGGGGACGGGTCAAGTGCTGAAGAGTCGTTTGGCCGCCGGTTCGCGGCGTACTTTGTCCTGCAGTTTCATGAGCGCGTCGAGCAGGGCTTCCGGCCGCGGCGGGCATCCACTCAGGTACACATCCACCGGCAGAATCCGGTCCACCCCCTGCAGCACCGCGTAGCTGCGATACATGCCGCCCGTGCTGGCGCAGGCGCCCATGGCGATGACCCATTTGGGCGCCGGCATCTGATCATAGAGGCGGCGGACTTGCGGGGCCATTTTGTAGGTGACGGTGCCGGCCACGATCATGCAGTCCGACTGGCGGGGCGAAAAACGCATCACCTCGGCGCCGAAGCGTGCGATGTCGAAGCGTGCCGCGGCCACCGCCATGAGCTCGATGGCGCAGCAGGCCAGTCCCATCGGCATGGGCCACATCGAGTTGGTGCGGATCCAGTTGATCACCGCATCGAGGCGGGAAACGATCACATCCCCCTCGATCTTGCTGTCATAGGCTAATTCGGTGTTCGGCGAGACCATGGGCGGCTCAAAAATCAAATCACGCTACCACCCCCCCTTGGTCGCGCAAGTAGGTTTTAAACGCGCCACTCCGTCCGCCATGGATTGCTCGCGCCCGGACCGTAATGCCCGGATTAACCCCTTGACCCACGCGCAAGCTTTGCGCTCTATTTCGCCCCTTGGCCACGCCAGCGACGCTTGCCTGCCCGGCGTCGTCCGGATCTCCGGAGAGGTGACGGAGTGGTCTAACGTGCATGACTGGAAATCATGTGTACGGGAAACCGTACCGAGGGTTCGAATCCCTCCCTCTCCGCCACTTTTCTCCTCTGAAGAGGAAAAACCCAAAGCTAGGTTGCCCAGTTGACGCGGCAACCTAAGCATGAGCCACCACACTACCTTCGCCGTCAGCCGATTTGAGAACCGGAATGGCGTCATATCCTGGCGGGTCGACGGCCAGCTGCACGGCCTGCGCATCCGCAGGAACTTCAAAACCCGGGAAGCCGCCACAGCCGAAAAGGCTGCCCTTGAAATCAAGGCTCTACAAATCGTCTCGAACCTCCGGTCGGTCACGACCTGCCTGACCGAGGACCAGGTGCGCGAAGCCGAGGTCGTCTTTCGGCGGCTGGCCGACCTCGGGCGCCCGCTCTCGTACTATGTCGATTTCACGCTGGCGAACCACCGCGAGCCGACGCACCAAAAACCGCTAGACGAGGCCGTGGCAGCCTATCTGACGGTGAAGGCCGCCGAGCAGGAGCAAAGGCTGATTTCGCCTTCTCAGTTTACGACCATCAAACGGCACATGGCGGCGCTGAAAAAGCATTTCCCTAGTGTCACGGTCGCCGAACTGACGGCGTCGCGTCTGACGCCGTATCTCCAGCGCGGCAAGCCCTGCCTCAAAACCTACAACAACCGGCGCGGGCTGGTCTCCACGTTCCTCAAGTTCGCCGAGAATCAGGAATGGATCGCGACTAATCCCATCAAGAAAGTCCCCTACTACCGGATTGCCCGCCGTCGCGGATCGGCTAGGACGCTGACCGCAGCGCAGGCGCAGGAATTGATGACCTACGTCGAAGACCTCGAGAGTGGCCGGCTCGTGCCGTTCTTCGCTCTGTGCCTCTTCGCCGGCATCCGGCCCTGTGTCCGCACCGGCGAAATACTTCGGATGAAGCCCGAGCACGTCCGTCTCGATACGGGCGTGATTCGCGTCGAACCCGAAGTTTCCAAGGTGAAGGAGCTGCGCACAGTGGCGATTCAGCCGAACCTCGCGGCGTGGCTCAAAGCGTATCCGCTCAAGAGATTCCCGATCATCGTGCCGAACTTGCAGAGGCACCGGGCGAGGATCGCGAAGCGCTTCGGGCTCACGCACGATGTCCTCCGGCACACTTTCATATCGATGTTCGTGGCCAAATTCCGGTCGATGGGCGAAGCGGCGCTGCAAGCGGGCAATTCGGAAACGATCATCCGCAAGCATTACCTCGACCTGAAAAGCAAGGACGAGGCGGAGCAGTTTTGGGGCATTCTGCCGCAGCGCACGTCGACGACCGCAGAGGTGACGCCATTCGCCGAGACACCGGCTCCGGTTGAAACCAATCCGACGGAAGCGGAGCCAGCCGCATAAGTTGACAGGAAAGAAAAGGTATGGAGACGCCACCAATCACCACAATCAGCAGCCAACTCACCGACATCATCGGCCTCCGGGGGTGCGGGATTTTCCCCGCGGGCAAAGAGCCTTCGATCCGCACGCTGCGGGAATGGACCAAGCTCCGGCGCATCCCTTCCCACAAGGTCGGTCACTTCGTCTATTACGATTGCGCCGAAGTCGCGGTCCACATCCGCACCAAGCTCAAGGTGCCGGCTCGCGGCTGATCGCCGGGTCGCCGTCCGGCCCGGCGCCTCTAATTATCCTGAATATTCCGCGGTGGAGCGGACGAGCCTCCCAAAGCGCAAGCCCGAAGGCGGTCGATAAAATCCGCTAACGGTTTGGTCTCTTGCAGCGCCATTCGGACGATGCTAGACGGCCATCGCTGCCAGATGTCGCGACGTTGATCGAGCAGGCGGCATGCAGCTCGCAACTCCCGCAGTAGTTGAAAAGCTTCAACCGATCTGGAGTGAGCCGCAGCATCCTGATCCTGCCGCCGGCGGGCAATATGTGCCCGAATGCGTTTGCGGAGTCCGGCGGTCGATAGCTTTTCTCTTTCGGCCAGCGCCAGCCATCGCTCGATTTCGGCGGGATCAGCGAAAGCCAGCCCAACCTCGCAGTGATGGGTCCAGCTCAAGGCATCATGGCGACATGACACAGGGATGCGTGAACAGACCATCTTGGCGTTGCGTAGCGTGCCCGGCTCCAGACCGGCCTCGCCAGCGCAGGTGGCGATCCGACCGCGGTAGCGGATCTCGCCATAGGCGAGGGCATCGCCCAGCCAGGCGGTCAGCGTTTGCCTGGCACCGGTGGTCGTGCGGGTCAGGCGCGCAAGGTGCGCCACCAAGCAGCGCCAGGCCTCCAGATCGAGCTGCGGTGGCAATGTCAAACCGAGCCGGCCGGCTTGGGCGATCCCGATACGGGGCAGTTCCGCTACGAGTTGCTCCACGTCAGTTCGCATCGGATTGCTGCATGGCCCGGCGAGGCAGGTTCAGACGCTGCTGCATGGCCATGACCTGCTTCCGGAATCCCTCGTGCGAAAGCCCGTGCTTGCGGGCGTAGTCCCGCAGACTCAACTGGTCGAACTCGGCGATTCCCGTGGCATGAGTCAGCACGTCCACCGCGAGATCGCGGTTCCTGGCCCCGGCCAGCTCATAGACCAGATCGCGCACCGCGCGCAGGGCCGCCCGCTGATCGGGCTTTGCCTCCAGTCCCAGCGTGGCGCGCAGCTCGTCCAGGAGCCCCATCCGGGAGCAGTCCTTGAGCAGGTCGGCGACACTGTCCGTCCCGCAATACCGCGCTGCCGGCGCCACGACGCCAGTCCACGGGGTCTGCTCTCGTTCCAGTCGATTCATACTCGGCAAGCCATCTCCGACTGACCCATCTGCGTCAGGTAGCGACCTATTGCCATGTGACTGTGAAAATACTCCACAGCACCTCGCACCAGAAAACAGGGCTCATCGAATCTGACCATGTCATACCCATACCATTAACCCATACGATTACGAGCAAGAACTGGCTAGCCGCTCCAAAAAGGCACCCAAACCCAACCTCCAGAGATCTGTCGTCAGCTCACCGTTCATAACGCTACCCGCAATCTAATGAGCGGCAGCCGCCGCTACCGTCTACCTATACAATGAGGAACACGCCACCCCTAACGGTCGTTAGGCGCAGGTTGCTTCGCTACTGCTCTGCTGCTGCCTCGCTGCTGCCGCATTTGTCCGGTGTCCGCACCGTTTCTGTTTTACTATAACCCATACAATCGCAGCATACCTGATAAATGGACCCTATCGACCTGCACGCCCGCCTGATGGATGAAGCCAAACGCTATGAGCCCGCGGAACACACTCGCGGAAAGCTGGCGCCCTTCCGGGAGGCATTGCTCATCTGGCGGGCGAAGGCCGCGAGCTACGAGCAGATCGCGGCGGCCCTGACCAGGCAAGGAGTGAAGATCTCGCCCGCCGGCGTGGGCGCCTTCTGCCGGCGGACCATTTCCAAGGCCGAGATTCTGCGGGAACAGAGCCGCATCCGGACGGAAACGCCCAACAGGCCGGCCGCGACCGCTCCGAGCTTTCCTGGGCTCTCCGCGGTCGCACCACCGGCTTCCGCACCGCTGCCGCCGAGTCGCCGGGGACCGAGAATCGCTCGAGACAATTACTGACCAAACAGCTAAGCGGCGCTTGGATTCAAGCCTGCCCGAACCTACGCGCTTTGCGGGCCGCCCACCCGCGAGGCCTTGGAGGGAAGGCCGCCAGATATTTCTTAATCGCCGGCGCCAGGGTTTTGGCGTCGGGAGCGGTACGCAGCAACGCGCGCACGACAAACGCCCGGTTGGCGGGTATCAGCTTTTCTGCCAATTCGGTGACGACGCCGTCGAGCTTCTTCACCAAATGGGGCGGCAAATCGACCGTCGGGTGACCGGCCACGTAGTCGGCTTCCCTCGGACCGCCCTTCCTTTCGTAGGTCTTGGCGAGCAGCACAGCGTAGGCGAACATCTCGGTGGCGGAGGTGAGGTGAATCAGCGCGCGCAGCACCGTGCCCCCGCGCACCGGAAGTCCGGCCCGGCGCAGGCCGATCATGCACGTGTTCAGCGCCTGAACGTCGGCGGGGTAGAAGGTGAAGCTCACTTTGATCGAAGCCGGGTCGGTCTTCACGGCAAAAACTTTACCCTCAGACGCGATGCCTTGACAACGGCCAATGTCCCGTGGCTGTCAGCGATTTTTCAGACGCTGTCTGAAGAATCTGTCACGGTTGGCTGGGGTCGAATTCGCCACACACCGTCAGGTGCATCTGGGTGCAAACCGTCAAATTTGCCTGCCGCTGGCGGAATGGCGGCGGACTATCCACCTGGCCAACGCCACCCTGCTAATTCTACCGACAGTGTCGGGAGAATCCGCCGCCGGAAAACTCTCGACGCTATCGAGAGAATTGGCCCTGAACGTCCAATGACCCTTGGTCGATCCTCCCGCCGCGAACTGCGCAATCCGAATCAGCGATTCGGAAGGTTGGACTCGCCGCTGGCGTTCCTGGCCGGATCGCTTGGCTTTATGTTGAGCAGCAGCAGAGTGGTGGTGGAGCAGTGGAGGAGCGGGACAGTCCTAACGGACGTTAGGGGTGGCGTGTGCACCCTGGTATAGGTGGGCGGTGCGGCTTTTGCCGCCCATGTCCTGGGTCGAACATGATTTGTTCAGAGTGATTTTGACGAGATTTTCAGTGTCCAAAAAAATGTGTTTGGGGGTGAAGGCGGATGCTCGCAGTTCGGTTGTTGGCAGGAGCGGAATGGCTGGATCAGTTTGCCCGCAGCGCTTGATAGAAGCCGGTTGCTAAATCATAGGCTCGGACCTTCCTTCGTGACGGTAGCGTGATGCTGTAGCCGCCTTCAACGGCTCAGAAATTGACGCAGAAACGCTTCGGACTTTGGGGGAAGGTTCCGAGGGGTCGACGCTGGCGGAGACGGCTCGGAGCCGGGTCCCCCGCGGTGCCGGCGGGCAATCGTGCGCGAGGGCGGGCGGCGGAGGCCCACCGAAGGCCGGAGCCGCGAAAGCCTGCGCGCGGGTCTGCCCGTGCCGGCCAAGCTTGCTGACGCCTCCAGACCGCCCTCGTTCGAAGTTCATCCGAACTTGTTGCGCTGGCGGGGATGCTGTTTCGAATAGGCGCGGCGGCGTTCGGGGCCGCGCGCGCCGTGGCAAAGCGCCGCAGGGATCGGCGCGCGGAGCACCGGCGACACCCACTTAGCCCAGCCCACCAAGCCACCCAGCCCCTTCACGGCAAAAGAACGGCCCGGAGCCTTCGGTTGCCGGACCTTTGTGAGAGTGGAAACAGAGCATGGCCTGCAACTTGAAGCGGCGGAGTCGTTTGGAGCCAAAGCATCAAGCAATCGAATGATTAGTGTTGAAAAAAGACCCCTGTTATTTCAACATCCTCTCGTGACAACAAAGCCACATAGCTCTATCGGCAAGATACTTTACACGATATACGGCCACGGTAAGGGTTGGGTCTTCACGCCGGGTGCCTTTGCCGGCATGAAAGAAGACCCCCGCGCGGTGGGGGTGGCGCTTGGTCGCCTCACCAAACAAGGCGTCATCCGCCGGTTGGCCCGCGGCATCTACGACTACCCGAAGGATCATCCGAAATTGGGCCGACTAACCCCCAACCCCGACAGCATCGCCCGCGCCCTCGCAGGCAACGGGAAGATCCGACTGCAACCCACCGGAGCCTACGCCGCGAATATGCTGCGCTTGTCCGAGCAAGTGCCGGCCAAGGTCGCGTTTCTCACGGACGGTCCCTCGCGACTGGTGAAGGTGGGCAACATGGAATTGCGGTTCCGCAACACCGCGCCACGGCACCTGGCGGCCTCCGACCGCGCGAGCGGCACGGTGATCCAAGCGCTGCGCTACCTCGGACCGAAACAGATGACGCCCGAACGAATCGAAACTTTGCGGCAAGTCCTGCCGCCGGAAGCCCGCGCGCGTCTCGCCAAGGATGTCGGCCTCGCGCCGGCCTGGATGCGGCCCTATCTGCGCGCCGTCGCGGAGGAACACGCCCATGCGTAATCTCGCCCGCGCCGCAGCCGCCGAACGCGCGGCCTACTTCAATGAAACCGCCGCCCAGCGGAACGTGCCGGTGTGGATGGTCGAAAAGGATTTCTGGGTCTGCTGGCTCCTGGGTCGGTTGTTCACGCTGGACGCATTCAAAGGCCACCTCGTGTTCAAGGGCGGCACCTCGCTCTCCAAGGTCTTCGGCGTCATCCATCGGTTTTCCGAAGACATCGACCTGTCCATCAGTCCCTCCCTTCTCGGCATCGACGAGGGCTGGTTGGAAGAGCCGGAGAAAAAATCACAACGCGACAAACGCATGGAGAAACTGGAAGACCTCTGCATCAAGGCAGTGCGTGAGCGTTATGCGCCGTTGCTGGAAGCGTCGATCCACGAGGATCTCGGGGCACCGGGAAAGCTCTGGAAACTCACCAGCTCAGTGGATGCCGTCACGCATTCACCGGTGGTGCTGTTCGAATATCCTTACGCCGCCACCTACGGCGACTATGTGCCGCCCGTTGTGAAAATTGAATTGGGTTCATTGACGGACCAACAGCCCATTGGGGAGCACCCCGTGCGGCCGATGATCGCGGAGCAATTCCCCGATGCCCTCACGATCAAAGAAGTTGTGGTGGTGGCGATGGAAGCCGAGCGCACGTTTTGGGAAAAAGCGACCATCCTCCATGATGCTAGCTTGCGTCCGGCGGATAAGCCGTTCCGGGACCGCGCTTGCCGCCATTATTACGACACAGTGTTGCTGGGTGAGAATGCCGCCGGGGAACGCGCCATGACGCGGCTCGATTTGCTGGCGCGGGTCGCGCGGTTCAAGAGTTTGTTCTTCATGAGTTCGTGGTCGGACTATGCGAGTGCCAAGCCGGGCAGCTTCCGCCTAGTGCCGCCGGAGGCCCGCCGAGCCGAGGTCGAGGCGGACTACGGGAAGATGCAGGATTTCTTCATGGTCCGTCCGCCTGCGTTCGGTGAATTGTGGGAACGACTTCGGGCGGTTGAAACACGAATCAACGCGGTCCGGTAACTCGCTTATGATCAGCAACCGGCACGTGGAAGAACTCGTTAACAGAATCCGTAAAGGGACGGTTCGTATCGATCTGGATCAAGTACGGTTACGCTCTCCCAAAGGGATCGAAGAAGATGCTCCATATCCCTTTTTCGTAGAGATAGAAAATGACAACTTTGTATGTCGATGGCGAGTGCCACAGGGCGAGAAGATGACACTGGTTGCGCAGAGCCTCGCGCAACGACCAGTGGCCGTCGTCAGCACGCCGGCGGATTATTTTCATCTTTTGGCGGTCACCGAAGACGGAGTTCGTATCGAAATCGACGATCTATCGCCATTCCCGTCGAGCACTTCGCGGAGCGATAGGCCGACTAGTTACTCGACCGGATTCTTTAGCCTCAAACTGCCCGCGACGGGCTTCGAGACATGGGATTCCGGGCGGCTCATCGCTCACTTGAAAAGCTTAAACCCGAAACAGGCGAGTCAGGCTGATGATACGAAGCCGCGGGACAAATTTGAGTCGCTTTTCGCAATCATTCCAGACGTGAAGCTGCTGATGGTTTCTGGCGGAACCAAGACGATCACGACGCACCCGCTTCTTGGCGAAACATCGAATTCGCTGTCCAATTGCCTGGTAGGCGACATTCACAGTGGAAAATTCTGCGTCGAGGCAAAGGACGGCGACCTTTGGGTTTACTACCAACGCGTGCTGAACCACGACCAAGGGACGGGGCCGGCTGCCGAAAAGATCTTTGCTGGAGTTTTGTCGGCGATTGGCTTCACCCATGGCTGCCATCCCTGGCCGTTCTACTACCAGCACGTGCGCGACCACATTGTCGTCGAGCGCTGGGCACGCTGCTGCCCGGACTGCGCACGCGATGCATTATTACCCATCGAGAGTCGACGAATGTTTCTGTCAGAAGACGCGCAGGATTTATTTCGGAAAGCGTGCCTATTTTTTTCCACCGATTCCGAAGATGCGGCGCTAACGATTCGTGCTCTTTGGCTCATGCGAGCAAGTCATCGTGATTCGATGCCGTTCGAGATCCGTTTGATCACGTTGTGCAGTGTTTTCGAAGGCATGATTCACCGTCTTGAAGAGAAATTGCTCACAGAGGACGAGCGTTATGAGAAGGAGCGATTGCCGGATGGGGGGAGGAAGGGCAAGCCAAGGCGGGGAAAGTGGAAGCTCATCGTCGAGCGCTTACAGCTACCTTGGGAGAACGTGTTCGGACCGGCCTATCAGAGTTGGGAGTTTTACCGGCACCCACTTTCACATGGGTTTCAGGAGAGATCTGATGAGGCTCCTGAAACTCTGTTCGACGCCTACTCAAGGATCACCGCTGCCATTTACATTTTGATGGCGAAAGCGATGGGCTATAGTGGGGAGATGGCATCTTCCGCATTGGAGGACAAACGCGTTTCACTCGGCGGGCCGCCGCCCTCATAGCTTCATCGGCCCTACCCGCCCGGCGCTGCGCTTGCACGACATTGCACGCAAGCATCCTGAGATATTGGTTGCCGGCTGAAGTTGATATCTGCTAAAAAGATTAGCGTATTCGAGACAGTCAACTATGCGGACGAGACTGGGATAGGTAAATAACATGCCGCAGTTACACCGGTAAACCGGCTTGTGGCGCAAGGTTCCCGGTGCTAGCTATTCGTCATCATGGATCTCACCAAGCGAGTCCTGGTTAGATTTCCTGGGACAAGCCGTGTTAGCGGACCCTATGATATTGAGGGAATTCTCCAAAGTGCCGACGCGATGTTCCATTTTGAGGGTGAAAGCGAATGGCGGCCGATGCAGGAGCTTATTGATGCTATAGATGCTCAGCCGGCCACTAAGGTGCAGAGGCAGCGGCTCAGAAAGCATGGCGTGCAATTCGATGAGAATACCGTCACGCGAAGACAAGCGCGGGAGCTTTATCGGGAAACACCACTTAGAAAGGAGAAGCAGGCGCAACGCGATACCGCTAGGGCGGTGCGGGACCAGGCCGAGCGTGAGCAACTGATGGCTGAGGTAACGGCTCGTGGGTTTTCGGTTAAGCCCGATATTCCGCTGCAGGAATTACAGGACTTGAGTTATGCCGAGCCGGCACCGGCGGAAATGATCGATGAGATGGAAGCGAAAATCGCACGTGTGCAATCAGAGGGGATGGAAGTTAAACGGCCGACTGAGCCGTTTACCCGCGACGCTTGCGAAAGCTTGCTCAGTCTATTGACCGATTATCTGGAAGCATCGGAGACGGGATCTCTAGTGGAGTGTTTCCACGAATTGGCCGAGATCGAATGTTTAAGCCGGGAGCCAACACTTGAAGAGCTAGAGGTCTTGAAAAAAATCCTCTTCAGAACTATCATCGCGGGAGAATGGGACGACACCACCCAAGCTTTGGCGAAGATGTTAAGTTCGGTGGCTCATGATATCCTTTACACTGATGAGCCAGGTGGCTGCACGCCAATCCCTGCTCATACCGATTCGAGAGCGTCTTTTCGGGTATGGAACAGCGATGGCACCCATTATTATTCCGTAGTGGTGACGAGAGCCCTTGGAGAGGTCACTTTTGGCTGCGATTGTGAAGGGGGAAGAAGAGGGAAGCCGTGCAAACACCAAAAGGGTATTTTCGCGGGTGATGCGGCCGTGCTTTGGGATCGCAGGCAAGCGCAGCTACTGGTGCAAGTGCGGCGCTGGTGGAATCCGAAAGCCTAAGACTAGTGGCAAGTTTTGGAAGAAACCGTCAGGTGAAATACGGTGCGCATAGTCATGATATGATATGAACGGGCGGTGGGTGTTTTACTGAACACCAATCTTGCCAACGTTCACAATTGAGATTCAGTCTTGCCCCTGATAAGATGCGCGTCTTGAAAGGCCCCAGCGTCATCATGAAATCTCCGGCCGTTATACTACTCGTCTTCATGCTTCTGACGTTACCGAGCCTAGCCGACCAACCCCAACCGGCTCAGCCTCTTGTCCCGCCAACCGTCACCTTGATCCCAGAACTACGATTAGTGTCGGGGCGTATTCTGCACGACGCGAAGATTAAAAGTGAACGTCCTACGACACTCATGGTTTGGTGCAAGGAGGGTCTAGTTTCGGTCGCGAAGAGCGATTTGCCAAAAGACTTAGCAGCAATCTACAAACTCGATCCACAAGCAGCGGCTGAAGAAAATGAGCGCGCACAGGCGGCCGCGAAGATTCTCGAAGCCGCCGCTGAAAAGGCGAAACAACTCACTGCTGAAAAACGCGCTGCCAAGCTCCGCGACGGCTTAGAGATTATTTCATGGGAGGCACACGTCGGAGCGGTCAATGTCACCCTCATAAATCAAACCAACATGCCGCAGACTGGGCTTGTTGATGCGCTAGTCCTAAAAAAGGACGGCGCTACATACGCAGGTGATTTCAGAGTCGAGCAGGGCGAGAGAGCCGGCGGACTGCTTGAAGTGCCAGGACGGGCACAAAGGAAATTCCTTATTATTTTTAATGGGATCGCAGACATGTCAGGTGCCAACGATGTTATCTGGAAACAATAACGGGCAGCGTGGTGTTGGATGAGAGCAACCGCTCTTTCATTTCTTGCGAACTTCAATCACGGTGCTTGGTTGCTTTTCAAAATTAGGCCGCGCGGTTTTGACATCATCAGGCTTCACCGCTCGGGAAATGCGCTCTGCTGTATCGTATCCAAAACTGAACACATAGATTTAGGTTGCCCGAAGGTTGCCAAAAAATCTGTTTTTAGCTTCAACTCGCTGCAATTTGGTGCTCTCATTTTCCCGTTAGAAAACATTAACCATCAACTAAGTCCGCACTAATTAGGTGACTTAGCTTCGAGGCGCGAGAAGGGTTCGAATCCCTCCCTCTCCGCCACTTTTCTTTCGGAGTCCGAAAGAAAAGTGTCCGTTGTAGCCTTGGCGAAGGCGGACATTACGGTCTACACGCAAAGTCGGGGATGTCAGAGAGGGGTAAGGCCATCCGTCAGCCGACCACGACCGTTGCGGGCAGGGTCGCTCCCGGCAGAACCCAAGGCGAAGGCTGTGCGCCGTAGGCTCGGGGCGTGGCCAGCCTGTAAGGTGCGGCAATGGCGCAGCAGGTGTTTAGAGCGAAGGTTGCCGTGCCGAAGTCCCGCCTGAAGGACGCAGGCGGGCATCGTTCTTCAAGGGATAGACGATACACTTGCCAGCCAGCCTCGCATCATCTCCGCCTATTCGCCCCTCTCCAGCATCGCGCCATTCCCAAGAGGGCCAGCGCACCGACAAACCAAGCCTCCATCGCACCACCACCGCCCGATGAAGACGTGCTGGCCGCGTTGACGGTCAGCGTTGCCTTGCTGCTCGTGACACTGCCGTAGCTATTGGTGACGGTGACGGTGTAGTCGCCGGCATTGGACGATTGCGCGCTCGTCAGGCTGTAAGTGCTGCTGGTCGCTCCGCTGATCGCCGTGCCATTGAGGTACCATTGGTACGTCGGATTGCCAGTGGCCACCACGGAGAACACGACAGCGGTTCCAGCCGTTACCGTCAGGCCTTGCGGCTGGACAATGATCGTGGGAGCGACCGGGAATATGCCCTGTCGGACAGTATGGTTGTTGGTGTCGGCGATATAGAGAGTGCCGGCATTGTCCACTGCTATGCCGGTGGGATAAAAGAAGCGCGCGGCAGCGCCTGTGCCGTCAGAACTTCCGCTGGCTCCGACCTGACCGGCCAGCGTCGTCACCACTCCCGTTGCCGTGATTTCCCGGATCGTTTGGTTGTCGGTGTCGGTGACGTAAAGATTTCCCGTGCTATCCGCGGCCACACCGGAAGGATAGTAAAATCGCGCTGAATTGGTGGTACCGTCAACGCTGCCGGTGTTGCCGGCCAGTCCGGCCACGGTGGTCACGGTTCCGGTCGCGACAACGATTTTGCGGATCGTGCTGTTGTTGGTGTCGGCGACGTAGAGGTGGCCGCTGGTGTCGATCGCGAGCCCTTGAGGACCGTGAAAACCGGCGACCGTGCCTATGCCGTCGGCGCTGCCGCTGACTCCAGCCTGTCCGGCCAACGTCGTTACCGCTCCCGACAACGCGACATCCCGGATCGTGTGGTTCAGGGTGTCAGCGACGTCGAGATGGCCGTAACTATTCATCACAATGCCCGAAGGACCGCGGAAACTGGCGGCCGAGCTCGTGCCGTCCAAACTGCCGCTGACTCCAGCCTGTCCGGCCAGCGTCGTTACCACCCCCGTCGACGTGATCATGCGGATCGTGTTATTGTCGGTATCGCTGACATAGACCGTGCCGCCGCTGTCGACGGCCACGCCGGTGGGATGATTGAACTGGGCGGCGGTGCTCGTGCCGTCAGCGCTGCCGCTGCTGCCGGCCTTTCCGGCCAGCGTCGTCACCACTCCGGCCGGTGTGATTTTCCGGATCGTATGGTTGTTCGTGTCGGCGACATAGACATTACCGGTGCTGTCGACGGCCACATCGTTGAGGGAATTGAATCGGGCGCCGGTGCCCGTACCATCGGTGCTGCCGCTGGTTCCGACCTGCCCTGCCATGGTGCTGACGGTCAGCGAATCGGGTACGACGAGGTACGCCGGAGAAGTGATGACACTGCCGTTGGCATTGGCGATGACGCATTGGAACGAATCGCCGTTCATCGCGGCGGTGATGGTGTTGACAGTCAGCGTGGCGGTGCTGGTGCCACTATAGCTCGCGCTGTCGCTCAGGTTGCTCCACACGGAGCTTCCGTATGCCAGGATTTGCCATTGATACGTCAGGGCAGAACTCGAGCCCGCCACCACGGAAAAGACGGCCTTTTGTCCCGATGCCACGGTTTGACCCACCGGCTGGGTCGTGATCGTCGGGTAGCCACTGAGCTGGCCCTTGCGGATCTTGTTGTTGAACGTGTCCGCCACATAAATATTCCCTGCGTTGTCCACCGCCACGTCGTAAGGCGAAGAAAACAACGCGGCGCTGCCCGTCCCGTCCGTGCTCCCAACGACCCCCGCCGCGCCACCCAAGGTGGTCACTACGCCGGCTGGCGTGATCTTCCGGATGGTGTTGTTGCTGCTGTCCGCTACAAAAACATTGCCCGAGCTGTCCACCGACACGCCGATGGGTGAGGCAAACCAAGCGTTGACGCCGGTCCCATCCTGGCTGCCGCTGCTTAGATGCGAACCAGCCAGCGTGGTCACTGTTCCGGCCGATGTGATCTTCCGGATGGAGTTGTTGCCCGTGTCCGCCACATAGACATTGCCCGCGATGTCCACCGCCACGCCCTCCGGTTGGTTAAACAGCGCGGCGGTCCCCACCCCGTCGACATAACCACTGGCCGCTGCCGTGCCCGCCAGGGTGGTGACTATACCGCCCGCTGTGACCCTTCGGATTATATTGTTGACGGTGTCCGCCACATAGACATTGCCCGCGCCGTCCACCGCCACAGATGTCGGCTTGTTAAACGCTGCCGCTCCGGCCGTGCCGTCGACACTGCCCCGGGCGCCCGCCGAACCGGCCAGCGTGGTCACCGTTGCGTCCGGCGCGATCTTCCGGATCACGGAATTATACGCATCGGCGACATAGACATTGCCTGCGCTGTCGACCGCCAGACCAGTAGGGAGGTAAAACTGCGCGGTGTCGGCCACCCCGTCCGAGCTACCGGAGCCATACGGTGAGCCGGCCAGCGTGGTCACCGTGCCGTCCGGCGTAATCTTACGGACGGTGGCGCTGAAAGTGTCGGCCACGTAAATATTGCCGCTGTTGTCCGCGGCCACTCCTTGGGGCTCATTGAAACGCGCAGCCGTGCCCGTCCCGTCCCAATTACCTTTGCTACCGGCAAACCATGTGCCCGCAAAGGTGGTGACCACTCCGGCTGGCGTGACCTTGCGGATGACGTTGTTGGCGTAGTCCGCTACATAGAGGTTGCCCGCGCTGTCGAATGCCGGGCGCCGAGGCAAATTGAAAAGCGCCGCCGTGCCCGTCCCGTCCGCATAACCGATCCCGCTGGGCGAACCCGCCAGCGTTGTCACTGCTCCGCCCGGGGTGATCATCCGGATCGTGTCGTTGCCGGTGTCGGCCACATAGACTTTGCCGCTGGTATCCACCGACAGACCGGAAGGAGCATAAAATCGCGCCGCTATGCCCGTCCCGTCCAAGCGACCTCTGACTCCCGCGCCGCCAGCCACGGTGGTAACAAAGTAGTTCGTGTCAATCTTGCGGATCGTGTCGTTGCCCGTGTCCGCCACATAGACGTTGCCCGAGCTGTCCACCGCCACGTCGCTCGGTGATGAAAATAGCGCCGCCGAGCCGAGACCATCCGTACTGCCGATGGCTTCGGCCGAACCGGCCAGCGTGGTGACCACGCCGCCCGCGGTGATCTTGCGGATCGTGTCGTTACCCGTGTCCGCCACATAGACGTTACCCGAGCTGTCCACGATCACGCCGGAGGGAGAGAAAAATCGCGCGGCCGTGCCGGTGTCATCGGTACTGCCTTCGGTTCCGGCCATGCCCGCCAGGGTGCTCACGACTCCGGTCGGTGTTACCATCCGGATCGTGTTATTGACGGTGTCGGCCACATAGATATTGCCCGAACTGTCCAGCGCCACGCTTTGCGCCAGCATGAATCGCGCGGCCGCGCCCGTGCCGTCCGTGCTGCCGGTGCTGGTCGCCATGCCGGCCAGGGTTGTCACCCCTCCACTAGCGGCGATCCTGCGGATCGTGCTGTTGCCGGCATCCGCCACATAGACGTTGCCCGAGCCATCCACCGCCGTGCTCGTGGGCGAATTGAACCGCGCAACGCTGTTCGCCCCGTCCGCGCTGCCACGATTGCCCGTCAAACCGGCCACCGTGGTGACCACGCCGGACGACGTGACCATGCGAATGGCATTATTATATGAGTCCGCCACGTAAATATTGCCTGCACTGTCCAACGCCACGCCTTCCGGGATGTTGAATTGCGCGGCGCTGCCCGTCCCGTCCGTCAGGCCGCGGTTGCCTGGTGAGCCCGCGAGGGTGCTTACGACTCCGGCTGGCGTGATCAGCCGGATTTCACTGTTGCCGGTGTCCGCCACATAAATGTTGCCCGCGCTGTCCACGGCGACGCTGTTGGGGGTATTGAATCGCGCCAGGATGATGCGGCCGTCCCGGCTGAGGTTGCTCCTGTCCGTGGGGGAACCTGCGACGGTGCTCACCCCCCCGGCTGGCGTGATCAGTCGGATGATGTTGTTGCCCACATCCGCCACATACAGATTGCCCTGGCTGTCCAACGTCAGGCCGCCGGGTTTGTCGAACTGGGCGGCACTGCCCGTGCCGTTCGCATAACCAGCATTGCCTGCCGAACCTGCAAAGGTGGTCACCACACCGCTAAAGGTGGTATACGCCACTCCGCCTGAGCTAACCTTGCGGATCGTATTGTTGCCGGTATCCGCCACATAGACGTTGCCGGAGCTGTCCGCCGACAGACCGTAGGGGAGACTGAATAGCGCCGCCGAGCCCGTCCCGTCCAGGTGCCCCCTGATGCCTACGGTACCTGCCAGGGTTGTGACCACCCCGGCGGACGTGACCATGCGAATTGTTCCATTACCGGTATCCGCCACATATAGGTTTCCCGCATTGTCCACGGTAACATCACGGGGGCTGGCGAACATAGCCGCAGTGCCCGTGCCATCCGTGCTGCCACTGTATCCTGCCGTGCCGGCCAGGGTGGTGACCACGCCGGCCGAAGTGATTTTCCGGATGACATTATTAGCGGCATCCGCCACATAAACATTGCCCCCGCTGTCGACCGTCAGACCCATGGGACTGTCCAACAGCGCGGCGGTCCCGGTTCCATCGGTGCTGCCGGCGGTTCCCGCCACACCCGCCAGCGTGGTCACCACGCCCGCCGGCGTGATCTTGCGGATCGTGTAGTTGTAGGCATCGGCCACATAGGCGTTGCCCGAGCCATCGAGTGCGACGGCCGCTGGAATGTAAAATTGGGCGGCGCTGCCCGTTCCGTCCGTACTGCCTGAGTATCCCGGTGAACCGGCCAGCGTGGTCACCACGCCGGCGGGCGTAATCTTGCGAATCGTGCAGTTAAAGCTGTCCGCCAAATAGACGTTGCCAGAGCTGTCCACCCCAATGCCATAAGGTGAATTGAACCGCGCCGCGCTGCCCGTCCCATCCACACTGCCACGAACTCCCGGGGAACCCGCCAGCGTGGTCACCGCGCCAGCCGGGGTGATTTTCCGAACCACACAGTTGACGGTGTCCGCCACATAGACGTTGCCCGTGCTGTCCACCGCCGTGCTATAAGGTGAATTGAACCGCGCGGCACTTCCCGTCCCGTCCATGCTGCCCTGGCTGGGCGCCATGCTCAAACCCGCGAGCGTCGTCACCACGCCGGCTGGGGTGATCTTCCGGATCGTGTTGTTGATGGTGTCGCTCACATAGACATTGCCCGAACTGTCCACCGTCACGCCGATGGACAGATCGAATCGCGCGTTCTGGCCGGTGCCATCGACATATCCGCTGTTGCCCGGGGAACCTGCCAGCGTGGTCACCACGCCGGCCGGCGTGATTTTGCGGATCGTGTAGTTGCCCGTGTCCGCCACATAGAGATTGCCGGCATTATCCACAGCGACACCGGCGGGATCGAAGAATCGTGCCGCCGAGCCGGTGCCATCGGTGCTGCCAGTGTTGCCCTGGGAACCCGCCAGCGTGGTCACCACGCCGGCCGGCGTAATCTTCCGGATGATGCTGTTGCCGGTATCCGCCACATAGGTGTTGCCCGTGCCATCCACCGCCACGCCGCCGGCACGGTTGAATTGCGCGGCGTTGCCCGTTCCATCCTGACTCCCGATGCTCGCCACCCCGGCCAGTGTGGTGAACGTATAAGTTGTCTGCCCGACGGCCAGCGCAGGCAGAAGGGCGGTCAGCCAGAAAAGAGAACGCAGCAAGCGTGGAGCGGATCTTGCGTAAGGTGCAGGGAGGAGATGCTGGAAACCGGGTTGCATTATGGATTGCTTAACGAGACGCAAAGGCAAGGGGTACGAAAATTAATCCCGACCGCGAACAAAATAGTTTGTTTCATTTAATCTGGGGCCTGGCCGCCCTGGGCGATGGAAACTCCATCAATAAAAGGGAAAGACGCGGGAGAAGACCAGCAATTACCCTGAAAGGGCATCCCCTTGGGCCGGTCGCAAACCGGGCGATCTTTTTACCCATGGCTCGTGTCCTCGCCTGGGAAGGTTCCTCTGCATCGGTCGGCCGGCGAACAGGGTCACAATAAAGGACCTACGACACCCGAATAAACGGGCTTGTGCGGTCAGCCGGCTGGCTTCGGCTGATCGGCCCACTGGAAAACTCACGTTGCCCTCGCCAAAAAGCTCACCGTCGTCCATGTTGGATGCCCATCAGACTGTTGCCATGATCGCGCCAAGTCCCATCACCGGAACACCGCCCACCCCGGCTGAGTTCGACCTCGCGCTCGTCCGGAAATACAACGTTCCGGGACCGCGATATACTTCCTACCCCACCGCGCCGCACTTCACGGAGGCCACGCCGCCTGAGGCGCTCACTGAAGCCATCCGCCGGGACAACCGCGGCGCCCGGCGTCCGCTCTCGCTCTATTTTCATCTTCCTTTCTGTGAGACCCTCTGCTGGTTCTGCGGCTGCACGACGGTGATCACCCTGAAGCGCAACGCCGGCTCCGTCTACCTCGATTATCTGGAAAAAGAACTGGCGCTGATCCAACCGTTCCTGAATCCATCGCGCCGCGTCGCGCAGATGCATTTCGGCGGCGGCACGCCGACTTTTCTGCCGCCGCCCGTGATCAGAAGGCTGGGCGAAGCCATCCATGCGCGCTTCAAGTTTGCCGACGATTCGGAAAACTGCGTCGAGGTCGACCCGCGCCGCATCACCCGCGACCACATCCGCGCCTTCCGCGAACTCGGCTGCAACCGCGCTTCGCTGGGCGTGCAGGACACCAACCCGGTGGTGCAGCGGGCCGTCCACCGTGTCCAGCCGATGGATGTGACCCGCCAAGCCTTCGATTGGATGCGCGAGGAGGGCTACCATTCCATCAGCATCGACCTCATCTACGGCCTGCCGCACCAGACCGCCGGGTCGTTCGCCCGCACCATCGACGAAGTGCTCACCCTGCAACCCGACCGCCTGGCCGTGTTCAGCTATGCGCACGTCCCCTGGATCAAACCCTCCCAGCGCATTTTTGAGAAACAGGCCAACCTGCCATCGACCGAGGAGAAACTGAAGATGCTCGCCACCGCTGTGCGCAAGCTGACCGAGGCCGGCATGGTGTACATCGGCATGGATCACTTCGCCCGCGACGACGACGAACTGGCGATCGCCCAGCGCGAGGGCACACTCCAGCGCAACTTCCAGGGCTACAGCACCCATGCCGGCGCCTCGATTTATGGATTTGGCATGTCGTCCATCTCGCAGACCGAGGACTCCTACCGCCAGAATCTCAAGGAGCTGCCCGGGTATTACGCGAGGCTCGACGCCGGACGCCTGCCGCTGGAGCGCGGCCTGATGCTGAGCGCGGAGGACCGCCTTCGCCGGCAGGCCATCATGCGCATCATGTGCGACCGGCGCGTCAACTACGCCGACCTGTCGAGGCGGCTCGGCGTGGATTTCCGGAACAAATTCGCCCGTGAAATCGAATCGCTCGCCGATCTGGAGGCCGACGGTCTCCTGCACCGCCATGCCGAGGGATTCGTGGTCACGGGCGTGGGGGCGCTGCTCATTCGCATCATCGCCATGCGCTTCGACGCCTACCTTGAAACAGGTCCGCGGCAGTTTTCGCGCACGGTGTGAGGATCAAACGGCCGCGCCGGGTTCGCCCGTCCTCGCGCTTGCGCTTTATGCGCCTTTTTGCGGCAATGCTCCGCGCTCATGCCATTTCGTATCTGCAAGACCTTTGAAATCGAGAGCGGCCATCTCCTGACGAAGCATCCCGACAAGTGCCGTTTCCCCCACGGCCACAGCCGGACGGTGGAAGTCGTGCTGGCCGCCGACCAGCTCGATGCGAACGACATGGTCTGCGATTTCCAGACGGTGAAAGCGGCGCTCACGGCTTTCCTAGAAACCTGGGATCATGCGCTCTGCCTCAACACGACCGACCCCCATTTCGAGTTTTACCGCAAGGCGTACGGCGAACGCATCATTCCCTTCGACCATACCGATCCCACCAGTGAGGTCATGGCAAAGGCCATCTTTGAGGAATTGCAGCGCCAGCTCGCCGAGATAGCGGCGAAACCCGCCCTGCGCCCCACGGTGCCCCCCGGGGTGCGGGTCGACCGCGTGCGGGTGACAGAAACCAGCACAACCTGGGCAGAGTATTGCGCATAGCCGCCGCCTTTTCTCTGCCCCGTCCCGCACCGTGATGATTATTTTGCCGTGCGCTTCCCCTGGCTGCCCGGCTGCCTTCCTGAGTTCCTGTTGCCGCAGCGCAAAGACTCGGGTCCAGGGCATGGCCCGCGAGGTCAGCCAATCACTCCGTCAGGGAATGCGCAGCTCCATGCCGGGCCGCACCGCGTTTTCGTTCTTCAGCACGTCGCGGTTTGCCTCGAGAATTTCGGGCCATTTGGAACCGCTGCCATAGTAGCGCTGCGCGATCTTGTAGAGGGTGTCCCCTTGGACAACCACATGCCGGCGCCCGGAGTTGGACGGCGAATTCGCCGCCGTGGCCGCCGGCGGACGCACGGCCGGGGCCGGTCTGGCGACCGCGCCCGCCGGACCGGTGGTTGACAGGTTAAACAGCGGCGTGCGCATGGGCGGCGGCGGGGACGTGGTTTCCGCCGGCGCGGCGGCGCCCCGGCGTCCGGTCGAGCCCACCCCACTCTGATGCAACGTGGCAATCTCATCCTTGAGTTGAAGGTTTTCCTTCTGGAGTTCGTCGATCCGACTCATCAGCTCGAGCCGGGCCGCCTGACTTTCGAGCGATAGGGCCGGCAACGACCGGGCAAACTCGCGCATCGCGGCGTCTTTGCGCTGGCGCACCAGATCGGCCTGCCGCGCATTCGGCTGCAGCTCGAGGTATCTGTTGAAATGGTAGATCGCGGCGATGGGATCCGGCCCGATGTACTGCTGATAGAGGAGCCCGGCCTCGAGATGCGATTCCGGGGCGTCATCGCCGCGTTTTTCGATGACCTTGAGAAAAGCACCCAGCGCATCCTGATTGTGACCCTGCTTGAGGAGCTGCTGCCCGCGGCGGTATTGCGGATCGTCGGTCTCGGCGCTGAGGGCCAGGCGGTCGCCGCGTTCGCAGCCAGCCGCAAGGAACAGGAGCAGCAGCAGCCCGCTCGACAGGTTGACGGTGCGCAACAGTCTCCGCATGGAGCAACGGGAAAGGGATTGAATGCGTGAAATTGCGGGCTAAGTTCACCCCACGCGCATTTCCAACACAAATCCTAAATGACTCACGACGCCCAATCCGCCCTGGCTCGCGGCCGCGAGTGCATCCGGATCGAAATGGAGGCACTGCAGGCCACGGCCGAGGGGCTCGACGCATCGTTCGTGGCGGTCGTGCAGGCGGTCGAGGCCGCGATGCAGGCCGGCCGGAAACTCATTTTCAGCGGTGTGGGCAAGTCGGCGCATATCGCACAAAAACTGGCCGGCACCTTTAACAGCACGGGGGTCACCTCGTGCTTTCTCGACGCCACCCAGGCGCTGCACGGCGACCTCGGCCTGTGCGCGCCGGGCGACCTCGCGGTGCTGCTCAGCAACAGCGGCCAGAGCGCGGAAATGCTGCGGCTCCTGGCCATGCTGAAGCGCTTCGAGCTCACCATCGTCGCCCTCACCAGCAACCCCGGCTCGGAAATCGCGAAGGACGCCGATCTGCGCCTCCTTTACCGCGTGCCCCGCGAGGCCTGCCCCCTGCGGCTGGCACCCACGGCCAGCACGACCGCCGCGCTCGCCTTGGGCGACGCACTCGCCATGGTGCTGCTCGAACGCCGCGGATTCACCCGGGAGGATTTCGCCCGTCTTCATCCCTCCGGCAACCTCGGCACCGCCCTGCTGCTCAAGGTGAGGGACATCATGCGCACCGGCGATCGCCTGCCCGTCATGCCGGACCAGCATACCGTGCAGGACGCCATCCTGGGCATGACCAAGGCCAAGGCCGGCTGCATCGCCCTCGTCGACCAAGGCGACGGCAAGCTCACCGGCATCCTGACCGACGGTGACTTTCGCCGGCACGTGCTGAGCAGCCCCGATTTCCTATCCCAGCCCGTTGCCCGTTTCATGACGCGCACGCCCAAGACCGTGCATATCGACGCGCTGGCGGTCGAAGCCCTCCGTGTTTTCGATCACTACAAGATCGACGATCTGATCGTGATTGATGATACCGGCTGTCCGGTCGGCCTCGTCGACGTGCAGGACCTGCCCAAAATGAAGCTGCTGTGAGGGCGGCGCCGCTCACCCCGCGTCGAAGCAATAGGACAGGAACCGCCTTGGGGCGCAGCCCTTACTCGCCCATCACCGTCACCACCACGGTTCGGGAATGAGCCGCGCGGCGGTGTTCCCAGAGGAAGATGCCCTGCCAGGTGCCGAGCAAGAGTTGGCCGTCGGCGAAGGGGACGCTTTCGCTGGTGCGGGTGAGCGCCATCTTGATGTGGCTCGGCATGTCATCCGGGCCCTCCGGCGTGTGTTGAAAAAGCGGATCGTCCTCGGGCACGAGCCGGTTCAGCCAGACCTCGAGGTCACGCCGCGCCGTGGGGTCGGCGTTTTCCATCATGACAAGGCTGCAACTCGTGTGCCGGCAGAAGGCGGTGAGCACGCCGTGGCGCAGGCCGCTATGGCGCAAAACGGCCGCGCACTGATCGGTGATCTCGTAGATGCCCTGACCACGGGTGGCGACGTTGATCGTGGTGGAGTGAACCGGCATGAGGAGGGAATGGGAGCGAGCCGGCGCGCAAAAAACATCGCCTGCCAGCAGGCTCCTACATGATCGCGCCTTTCAACCGCCGGTACCGAGACCCGGCGCACTGCCGCCCGGCTGTGTCATGGATTGCGGATCAAGGGCCTTGTCGAGCGTGGCGGCATCCAGCAAGCCGCGTTCAAGCACGACTTCACGGAGGGTCTTGTTCCGGGCCAGCGCCTCCTTGGCGACCGAGGCCGCGGCGTCGTACCCGATGTAAGGATTGAGCGCGGTGACCAGCATGAGCGAGCGATCCACGAGTTCCCGGCAGCGGGCGGCATCGGCCTCGATGCCCGCGACGCACTGGCGCGCGAACACGCGGCAGCCGTTGGCCAGGCAGGTGATCGACTCGTGCAGCGCGTGGGCGATGAGCGGAATCGTCACATTCAATTCAAAATGGCCGTCGCGGCCGCACAGCACGACGATGTTGGCCAGACCCATCGTGTAGATCGCGACCTGCACGAGCATTTCGCTCATCACCGGATTGACCTTGCCCGGCATGATCGACGAGCCGGGTTGCGTGGCGGGCAGACGGATCTCGGCAATGCCCGCCCTCGGACCGGAGCCGAGCAGGCGAATGTCATTGGCGATTTTGGTAAGGCTCACGGCGATAGTCGCAAGGTGTCCGGCAACCTCGACGCAATCGTCGCGCCCGCCCTGGGCCTCGAAGTGGTTGGCCGCCTCGCGGAAGGCGAGGCCGGTTTTTTCCGAAAGGATGCGGCAGACTTTGCCGGGAAAATCGGGGTGACAGTTGATGCCGGTGCCGACCGCCGTCCCGCCAATGGCGAGGTCGCCGAGCGCGGCGATGGCCTGCCGGGCCCGGACCACCCCTTTGCGCACCTGCCCGGCGTAGCCGGAGAACTCCTGGCCGAGCGTGAGCGGCGTGGCGTCCATGAGGTGGGTGCGGCCGATCTTCACGATGTCGCGGAACGCGGCAACCCGGGCCTCGAGGCCCGCGGCCAGCTCCTCGAGCGCGGGCACCAGCTGGGTGTCGAGCGCCACCGCCACACTGACGTGGAGCGTGGTGGGAATAATGTCATTCGAAGACTGGCCGAGGTTGACGTCGTCGTTCGGATGCAGGGGTTTCTTCGATCCGATGGGATGACCGCTGAGCTGGCTGGCGCGATTGGCGATGACCTCGTTGATGTTCATATTCGCCGAGGTGCCGGAGCCGGTCTGAAAGACGTCGACGGGGAAATGGGCGAGCAGTTTCCCGTCGCTCACCTCTTGGGCCACCTGCTGGATGAGGCGGCTTTTTTCGGCGCTAAGGAGGCCGAGTTCCTCGTTGGCGATGGCGCACGCGAGTTTTACCAGGCCAAGACCGCGGATGAAGGCGGGAGGCAGGGGGCGGCCGCTGATCGGGAAATTGAGCACCGCCCGCTGGGTGGAAGCGCCATAAAGGGCCTCGTCGGGGACCTGCATTTCGCCCATGGAGTCACGTTCAATTCTCATAGGTGGCTCAGTGTGCTACAGCCTAGGTCAGATCCGTGACAAAAGCAAAGCCCCGTGCAGATGCCCGGGGCTCTATCGTTGGCGGTGGGGATCCCCAAGGGCAACGTCCGGCGGACTAGAACTTGATCGATAAATGGTCGCCTTCAGCTTCCAGGCGGCTGATGGAGCGATCCCATCCGTCTTGGGCAAGGTAACGGTTGACGCTGCGCGTGGCGTGCTCGGGGGCGGATAACTCGGGCGCGTAGGTCCCGGCCGATCCCAAGGAGGCCAGCAGCCGGGCGCGGCGCGGTTCCGTCACGGCGGCGGCGGTCGGAAGCACCTCCGCCGTATGGCGCGGGCGCACGGCCGGCATGGCACGCTCTTCAAAACCGCGCGGACGGGCGACGGCATCAACGAGTTCGGGTTCAATGACGGCCACCGCGGCCAGATTGACCGCGATCGTGCGTGCGGAGGGCGTGAGTTCGACCGTGCCGGTCCGGTTTTCCAAAACATCACCCAACCACGGAATCACCATGGAAACCTGCCCGGGGGCGGCTTGGGAAACCTCGACGACCGGTGCCGTGGTGTGCAGGCTGCCGGCCGCAGCCTGGGCATCGGGCATGCGCTCGTGAGCCGGGGGAGTGACGGTGACCAGCCTGGCATTGTCGTGCGGCTGTGCCGCGGTCAGCACCACCGCTTGATTGGCCGGGGAGTTTCCGTCAGCAATCCCCTGCGGTTCGCCGCGGGGCGGGGAATAATAACGGAAAGAAAGAAACATGAGCGCCAGGACCGCGATCGCGCCCAAGGGCAGTCGCATCCGCCCGAATCGGCTGTAGGCCGCAGCCAGCTCATACCACCATGACTTCCGTTCCACCAAGGCGGCCAGCTGCTTCTTGCGCAGTTCACGCTCGAATTCGGCCCAGAATTCAGGCGGCGGGCGCTCCGCCCGCTTCAGACGCAGCAGATCCTCCAGCGTGACTCGAGACGGCGGATTGAATTGGTGGTCGGACATGGCGGACTAACGTAGGTAGGATTGCAGATCGGCTTGTAGGAGTTGCTTGGCATAGTGGAGGCGCGAACGCACGGTCCCCACCGAGCAGCTCATGATCTCAGCGATCTCATTGTGGCTCAGGCCGTCGATCTCGAACAAGGTCACCACCATCCGATGATTGATAGACAGTTTTTGGAGCGCTTCGTTCAATTTTTCCTGAAGCTCTTTTACAAACACCTCGCGGTCAGCACCCGTCTTATCTGTCAGGGCCTCTAAGACTTCCGAGGATTTGTCCTCCTCCGTGATGCGCTCAAAGCTGAAGAAGGTCCGCAGCTTGTTTTTGCGCAAGTGCGTCAGTGTGGCATTCACAGCAATCCGGTACAGCCAGGTAAAGAAGGATGACTGCCCTTGGAAGCGGTTGATGGATTGGAATGCCTTGATAAAGGTGCCCTGCGTGAGGTCGGCGGCGTCCTCCCGGTTGGCGCACAGGTTGTAGATGATGGAATAGACCCGCTCGCGATACTTCAGGATGAGCTTGTCGAATGCCGCGACATCGCCGGCTTGCACCTTTTTCACCACCACCCAATCAGCATCCGCCTCCTGCTGCCGCTCAGGAGTCGTCGTCAGCGTCTTGCTGATCACCTTGGTGAGGTCCACGACGCGTAAGCAAACCACAGTCCATTACTGACGCAATCGGATTCCTAGCAAGCCGTCCCTGGCTTCAAACTATCCACTTGCTCACGAAGCAGATCAATCAGTTGTCCCAAAAGCAGCGCCGGTTCCAGGTGAGACCACGGCGCCAGTATCGCAGCTCCCTCCTCCAACTCCGCGTGGATGCATTCAACCACCCCGGTAAAAACTCCGCGGGCACACATTTGCGTACGGCGGCGCTCAAACTGCGGTGTGCGGCACTCGCGGATTTCTTCCAACAACTCCGCCCGTTCTGCTCCGGGCAGCTTTTCAAGCAACACGAGCAGGGGCAGCGTAACTTTGCCGCCCGCCAGATCGGTGCCGAGGGTCTTGCCGATGCGTTTCTCCTCGCCAAAAAAATCGGCGAGATCGTCGTACATTTGGTAGGCGATGCCAAGGCGCCGGCCGAATTCGGCTGCCGCCACCATGTAGCCGTCGTCGAGCTCCGCCAGCCGGCTTCCAAGCAGGCACGAAATGCGAAAGAGTTCAGCGGTCTTCAGATCGATGATGCGACGGTAGTCTGCCAGCGTGATGGAGGTGTCGCCCCGGCGGAAGGTCTGGGCGATCTCACCGGCGCATACCCGCCGCGTGGCGTCGGACACGACACGGCAGACTTCGGTCGAGGGGAATTGCGACGCAATGTGGACGGCGTGGGCGAGGAGCGCGTCGCCCAGCAGCACCGCGGCGTCGCTCCCGTAGCGGCGCGCGGCCGTGGGACGATTGCGGCGCAGTTCGGCGCAATCCATGATATCGTCGTGCACCAGCGTTGCGAGGTGCACCATTTCCACAACGGCGGCTGCCCGCACGAGCGCCGGCAGGATTTGATCCGGTCCGCGCCAGCCGCTGAAAAACACCAGTGCCGGCCGGATGCGCTTGCCCGAGACATCCAGGCAATACTCCACCAGATCGCGGATCTCGGGCTCAAAACTGGCGAGTTGCGACCGCAGGAAACCATCCAGTTCGCGCATATGCGGCTGGAGGCGGACAAACAATTCGCCAACTCCAAGGCGGAGGGTGTCTGCGGTCCGGGCGTTGCGAACGGTCATTCAGGGCGAACCCTAGGTGGTTTTCCCGAAATGGCTAACCAATAGTCGCGCGGCGGATGCTGTCCTCACCCGGCTGCGGCCTCCCATCATCATCCACATTGACTGCCCGCCACCGCGCGGCTGTTCACCGGCTCAATGCAAATCTTGGCGGTCCGCGGATTGCGGTAAAACGGCACGCAGCGCGGGCGGCCCTGGCTCATCCTGCGCTTATGCAAACCAGGCGTGCCCGTCGATGAGCACGCCTGGAAGTTCACAAAAGGCTGGGGCGGGGCGGTGGCGCCGAGGGGGAGCGGCACCGCTCGCTCACTTCTTTGGCTGGGATGGCGCGGACGGAAGGAAGGGATCGGATTTGTCGCGATAGCCGGGTAATTCATCGCGGCGCATATTCAGGTCACGAATCTGCTGGGGATTGAAGACTTCCTCTATGCCGGCGCCTTCAGCGTTGATGGCTTTCGCCGTGATAAAGATGATCAGATTGGTCATCTCATCGTCTTTGCTCGTGGAACTGAAAAGACGACCCAGCACAGGAATACTGCCCAGGACCGGCACCTTCGTGCCGCTGTTGCTGCTCTGGCTGCGGATGAGACCGCCGATGCCCATGGTGTAGCCGTCCTTCATCGAGACCTGGGTCTTGGCCTTGCGGGTCGCAATGATGGGGATGGCGGCGCCGCCGGCCCCGCCAAAGGTGGTGGTACCATTTTGCTGGCTGACCTCCGGTTCGAGGGTGAGCCGGATGAAGCCCCGGGCGTTCACCTGCGGCGTAACCTTGAGATTGATGCCGATCGACTTGTAGGTGAATCCGCTGACCTCAAACGAACCGTGCTGCTCATTATAGGTGTAGTTTGGCACCGGGAATTCAGAACCCACATTGATGCTGGCTTCGGTATTGTTCAGGGTGACGATGGTGGGATTGGAGACGATCTTGGTCTGGCTCAGTGTCTTGAGCGCACTGAGGACGATGTTGAAGTCCGAGGCGCTGAACACAGCCGACGCGAGGCGATTAGTACTGCCGGTGTCGGCGAGGGATGCGAGGGTATTGAATGCACTGGTCGTACCACCGGTGAGGGTGCTGGCGATGGTATTGGCCAGCGCACTGCTTGTGCCGCTGGTGGTGCCGCTGGTGGAGTTCGTTTGGGTGCTGGGCTGTGCATTGACGGTTGTGGTGCTGTTTGTGTTGGTCGGGACAACTTGATAGCTGGTGGTGGTTTGGCCGGTAAGCGGATCCGTGATTGTCACTGGAAGCAACTGACTACCCGTGTTGGTCGTGGTCGAGACGGTGTTGACCGCACCAGTGTTGGTGGTTGTCGAAGAACCGGTGGTCCCGTTCGTCGTGCCATTCGTGGTGTTGTTGGTGGTGTTATTCGTCGTGCCATTGGTGGTGCCCGCGGTGGTGTTAAAACCATCGCCTGTGGTTTGCCCGCGGCTCCGGGTCCAAGACTGCGAAATCTGGCCGACGCCGACCTGATAGCCGTTCAACGAACTCCAGTTGACCCCAATGTTCTTGACGTCGCTGCTGGTGACCTCGACGAACTTCGACTCGATCATCACCTGATCGGTGGCCTTGTCGAGTTCCGCAATGATCGGGCGGATCTTGTTCAACTTCGACGGCCGCTCGGTGACGATCAGGGAATTGCTGCGGGCATCAACGACGAGTTTGCCGCCGGCGGCGGTGTCCACGAGGGTGGAGATGACAGCTTGGATGTCCGCGGCGCGCGCATAGTTCAGGATAAACACCTCGGTGTTGACCGGTTCCTGGGCGAGACTTTCCAAACTGACGATCTTGATGATGGTGCCCTGCTCGATGTAAGTATAGCCGACGGGCGTGAGGATGACCTCGAAAATCTGCCGCCAAGTCACGTCGCGGAGCTTGATGGAGGTCTTGCCCTGCAGGGTGTCAGGAATGACGAGGTTCAGTTCAAACAGATCGGCGACGTTCCGCAGAATGGTGCGGATATCCTCATCAGGAAAATCCACTGATAGCGTGTCGTGGGTACGGCTTACCCCGGCGCCGGTGGGCTCGGTACCCTGAACGGTAACGACCGGCTCGGTGGATTTCTCAGCGGGAGCAGGAGCGGGCGCGGCTGGGCTGGCTGCCGGAGGTGTCGGAGTGGCCTGGCTCCACAGGAAGCCAGCCGAGGCGGACAGGATGATGGCAAACTGGAACAGGCGTGTTCTCATGGGACTTTTCTTGGTTTGATCGGCCGGGTGATTTCTTCACGGTTAAGGCGAATCTTGAAGGAACTCCGATCCACCGCCGTGATCACTACCACATACGTAGTTCCTTCGAAAGTAATTGTCAGACTATCACCGACTTTCAGCTTTTTTTCACGGAATAGAAGCACGGGCTGGCCGTTTAACATCAGCGAACCCGAAGGCGTGATGTGGGGGGCGATTTTCTCCAGTATATCGAGATCGGAACTGGACGCACGAACGGTGTCGCCTGACCTGACTACACTGGGTGCCGGGATGGCCCCAAGCCCGGGGGGGCTGAAGGGGTCCACCAGTTCGGCTGGCAGCTTCTCGGTCGGATTTTCCCTTGCCGCGAGCAGCTGAGCTGCCAGATCAAGCGTGGCCTGCCGTTTGGACGGATTGGAGATCACCTCCTGCCCAAAGGAAATCAACCCCGGCGCGCCAAGGGCTAGAACGCAAACCAGCATGCGGTGCATTTTCATGGCAAGCCGAGCAATTCGAGGTTGAGCGTCAGGTTGATCGTGGGGGATGAATTAGGCCCACCGAGCTGTCCTGGACGGGAAACGGAAGCGGAGATCAGCCGGTAAAAATGTGGTCCGGATTCGAGGTGGCCCACAAAATTGAGAATCTGGCGGTAGTCACCCTGCACGGCGATAGTATAACTGATGCCGGTGAACAGTGTCTTGGGGCCGCGTTGCTGCGCGGGGCTGGTGGGATTCGGCTGCAGGCTGAGTTCCTTGACGCCGGTGTCCGACTCGATGCGGTAGAAATATTGCTGGTTGCGGGCGCGTTCGGGAGCGTGCACCAGCCTTGCCTCCAGTCCCTTCGTGGCGGCGGAAAGCGTCTCGAACTGCTCGGGAAGGTTGGTGCCGTCGCGAATGTTAGCGAGGATCTTCTTTCCCTCCTCCTCCTTCTGTCTCATCAGCGTGTCCAGTTCGCTCGCTCTGGAATTCCGGATGTAAGAGCCGGCCAGCAGTACCACGCTGAGCACCCCGCAGCCAATGGCGACGGGATACTTCTTGAGAAATGCCACTATGTCTTTGGTTGTGAAAGCCATGGTTACTTCTTACCGCCCATGCCGCGGAAGCGGAGAAACAAGTCGAACGAGAGTCGTCCGCTCGCCTGATCCCGATCAAGTTTGTTCAGCGCGACATCTTCGAATACACTGCTGAAGTACTTGTCCTGCCGCAATTGCTCCACGTAGGTGGACGTGCGGCCGCTCGCCTCGTCTGGCGAGCCCGTGGCTATCCCGCGCAGATTTGCCCCTGTATTGCGTATATCCACTGCGCTCATCGCCAGCTCCTGCGGCAACGTGCTACCGAGATTTAAAAGGAATTGGGACAGCACCAGCCGTGGTTTCAGGAAGTTGTTAAGCTCGCTGATTTTCTTTTCCTCAGCGGCAAATTTTTGGGAAAGCATGAGCGCTTGCACGCTGGCTTTCTTGTTCGTGTCAATCTGGACCTCCCAGTCGGTCACCTGGCGGTTGAGGTTGTTGATCCTGTATTCCTGGTAGCTGAAGTACAACAGGAGGCTGGCAGTAATCGCGATCGCAGCAAAATTGATGAAAAACTGCGTCCGGACAACTTTCGTGTCCGGCAGCCGTGCGGGGTTGCGGAAATCCGGGTGCCAGGCCGGTATAAGCGGCCTCTGGAACTGGTCACTTTTTTGTAGCAGCGACGGCATCGTAGTAGACCATGAGGCTGAACAGGCCCAGCCACCTCGGGTCGAGGTTGGAAGAGGCAGACGGGTTGGCAAAAGTGATCTGGTGTGACTTCAACCAATCCGCGAGATCGAGTCTGAGCACACTCACACTCAATTCCTTGGCAATGGTGTTGCTCAACCAGCCGAGCTTCGGCGGTAGTAGGGTGCATAACACCTGCCCAATCGATTGGCCTGTCTGCACTTCGTAAAACCCAATCAAAGACTGCAGTTCCTTCAGCAGCTTCTTGATGAGTAGCACACCCATGTTCGTAAAATCGAACGTGTTCGAAAAAAAGAGCTTCCGGGCTGATTCCTCGTCCTTTAAATTCAGTTCCTTCTGAACGACCGGGATCATCGCATCGAGACCGTGTGGTATCGACCGGGTCGCGTCGAGGCCGTTGGCTGTGATGATGAAAGACTGAGTGCTGTCGGCATCTATTTCCAGCAAGAGCGTGGGGGCCTTCAGTTGGGCGAAAGCATGGTAGTCCACCAGGCTGCCCAACGCGGATAACGTACCCAGTTCAAGCCCCTCCGGAAATACACCCAGCGTCAGGAGCCGGTCCTGCGCCGCAAGCAGTTCGCTATTATTCCCTCCCACAAAGACCACCTCTTTCTGTGTGATCACCTTGCTCACCTCCACCTCATAATCGGTGCCATCCGCAGAGTTGAGGACTACAATGGCGAATTTCTCAGTCTCCATGCGAAACTGCTGCGAACAGATTTCCATGAGATAACCCGGCTCCTTTACGCGCTTCAGATCGAGAGTGAAGCGCCGCACGAACCGTCGTGGCGGATAAATGCTACAGCGCGCGTGCATGTAGCCGCTGCTGCTCTTCTTCCCGACCATTTCCTTGACCGCCGCTTGCACTGCCGGGTCATTGCCGATGGGGATCTCTTTCATCTCTTCGATCGCCAAGGGCGCCTCGGGGGATGAGGTGCGCGCTATCAACGCCGTTTGTGCGTTGATATCGATGAAAAATCCTTTCGTTTTCTTCGAGAACGAGAACATGCGGTCACAAAGCGCTAGGCAGCGTTAGGCGGGGAATTGGACGGATGCAACCCGTGGTTGATCTAAATCATGATTGCATCCACTGGGCAATCACTGACTAAGCTACAACAACAGAATGGTTTTTTTTACAAAAAGGCCTGCTCATGACAAGACCAAAAAAGTGCCTTAGTCCCACGCTGAGCGCCATTTACCTTTTCTTCATGCCGCTTTCTGCGATTAGTGGGACCGCGGCAGCGCCACTGCTCTGGCGGGTGGAGGGACCGCATCCGAGTTATCTCTACGGTACGGTGCACAGCTCCGATCCGCGGATAAAGGGGATTCCACCCCCGGTGCTTAAGGCACTCGACACATGCAGGTCGTTCCATCCGGAAGTCGAACTGTCGCCGGAGATTGTCGGACGCATGGCTGCGCGCTTGTTCAATCCTGCCGCTCCCGACCTCGAGACTCGCCTGCCTCCACCATTATGGGAACGTGTAAAGGCCGCTGGCGCCAGACTCGGCCTGCCGGAAGCTCTTTTGCACGGGCTCAGCCCCGGGTTGGCCGCCCTGCTGTTTGCCGCACCGCCCGAAGAGACCGACATCAGTGCCACCGTCGACGGCCAGCTTTACGAATACAGCCTATCCCGCGGCCTCACTATCGCCGCGTTGGAGACCATCGACGAACAACTCGACCTGTTCGACCAGCTCAAGCCCGCACAGGCCCAGGCTCTCCTCGTCGAATCACTCGACGATTTTGCGGCCGGCCACGCGCAACTCGGCAGGCTGCTTGACGCCTATGTTTCCGGCGACGAGGGACGCATCGCCGCCGAAGTCGAGGCGGAGTTTAAAAATCCGTCGGTGCGCGAGCTGGCCAATCCCCTCCTCTATCAACGCAACCAGCGCATGGCGGCGCGTGTCGAAGCCTACCTCAAACAAGGCGGGGCTTTCGTCGCCATCGGCGCCGCCCACCTCGTCGGTCCCCGGAGCGTGATCGCCCTCCTCCGCACCAGGGGGTTCAAAATCACCCGGGTGCAATAGTCATTTCCTGGCACCGGTGTCAGAGGCGTCTGGCTGGCGTTCCCTCGGAGGCGATCGCTCCGGAAGTGATCGCGACAACGATCAAACAAAAACCCGCCGCAAATCGGGCGGCGGGTCCGGTTTTTTCGCAAAGGAGTGCGCGCGATGACGGCAGTTTATTTCTGCCACGTGCGCTTCTGGTGGCGGTGCGACTTCAAGCGCTTGCGGCGCTTGTGCTTGTTCATCTTCAGACGGCGTTTCTTTTTCAGGTTACCCATTGGCGATCCAAGGTTCTGCGAGAAACCGCACCGTGCGGCGCTTTTTCCGCTCTGTAAAGCAGAATCTAGGTCGGAGGCAGCACGCGCACCGCACCCACTGCGCTCGCATAGAGTTCCAAGCTGACCGTGCAGTCCGGGAAAAATCCGGCCATGCAGGCGCCGTAGGCCTCGAGTTGGGGGCGATAGTCCTCACCCAGACGTTGCAGGAGCGCGCCGGCGTCCTCGCCCGCACGCGGCCGGTTGGTCTTCCAGTCGATCACCCGCACTCGGCGCGCCGCCACGTCGTGCACGACCAGGTCGATCACGCCGTCGATCCACGCCTCACTGCGCAGCGGCGCAAAAACGGCCAGCTCCGCCAGCCACCGCCCCGCCGTGGTCCGCAGGCCGCGGAAAAACTCGCCAGCCCGCAGCTGTGCGATCTCGCCTGTCGCCCGTCGTTCCAGACCCGCCTGCTGCGCGCGGCTGAGTGCCGCGGCCAGATATGCCTCCATCTCGGCCTCGCTCCCGTCCCATGGCAGAAATTCCATGGTCTCGTGCCACCATCGGCCGTAGTCAACCGGGTCATCGCCCGGCGTACCGATCCACGGCTCGTCGAGGGCGGATTCATGCCTCGTCGTGCGCACCGCATCGGGATGATACGCCAGTTGGTGTGGCAGCAGACGAGCGGGCAAGGAGGGCAGCGCTTTTGTTTCACCCCCAGCTGTTGTCGTCCCGCCCACAGTCACGGCGGAGGCGGAATGTGCCATCCCCTCGGTCATTGCTTCGAATTCCCGTAAACCGCTTTCAGCCACGGCGGCTGTTTCCGGCAGCGTGTCAACCAGCTCCGTTGCACCCCACAAGTCGGCGAAGCTTCCCTTCAGGCTCGGAGCGAACTGCGGATGCCATGGCAGCACGAGATGCCGCTTGGCCCGGGTGAAAGTCACGTAGAGCAGGCGCGTCAGTTCGCGCCAGCGTTCGCGTCCGCGCGCTTCCGCCGCCTCGGACGGCACGCTGGCCGCGTCAAAATATACCCGCGCCATCGGTTCATCGCCCGCCAGCAGGCGCAGCCCCGTTTCAGGCCTTTCGCGCAGGTTGCGCCACAACCCGACGGGAATCACCACCGGCCACTCGAGCCCCTTGGCCGAATGGGAGGTCAGCAGGTTGATCGCGTCGTCGGCCGGCTTGCCGACCGGGCGGCCTTCCTCGCGGTGCTGCAGGAGTTCGTGCAGCCATTCGCGCGATCCCCCGCCGGTCTGGCCGAGCCGCGCCGCCCGCACGCGCAGCCGCTCGAGCTCAGCTTCGTATCCTCCGGCCGGATCGGCCAGCCGGGCCTTTTCGCGCAAGGTGCACGCCTCGATCAGGGCGGTCACGAATTCCTCGAGCACCACGCCCTCCTCATCGGCGCGCAGGATGAACGGCGCCAGCGTGCGCAGCGCCGCCGCAACGGGAGCCGGCTGCCGTTCCGGTTCATCCCAACGGAACGCCCCCTCGGCGCGCCTTGCCTCCGCGATCACCGCATCGGACACCGCGAATACCTCGCGCAACACCCCCGCCCATTCGAAGGCGTTCTCAGGATCGCCCAGCACCGCGAGTAGACCGTTCAGCCAGGCATAGACCGGATGATCCGCGTTGCGGTTGCGCCGCATTTGCAGTGCCACCTTCAGCCCTTCGCTCTCAAGCACCTTGCGCGCGGTGGCCAGCCAGTCGTTGCGGGGCGCGAGCAGGCACACTTCACCCCAGGTGCGTGCCCCCACCGCCGCCGGGCCGCCCGCGCGCAGTACCCGCGCAATCTGCCGGACCTCTTCCGCCAGCCGCGGCTCGACCCCCAGCTCCGGAGCCACCGGTGCCAGCGGCAGACGGCTGACCATGCCCTCCGCGCTCCCGGGGGCGGCGACCAGCGGCGAATACGCCACTTGCAGCCGGCGCCGGGGCGCCACACCCCAGGTGTATTCACGCCCGTCGCCGAAGGCCGCGGGAAATCCCGCGTTGAAAAAGTCCACCACCCGGCGCGGCGCGCGAAAGGTCACCTGAAACTCGAGTCGTTCGCCGCCGTCGCCGCGGCCGAAGGCCTCGAGATGCCGCAGGAAATTCCGCACATCGGCCCGGCTGCCGTAGATCGCCTGCTGGCCGTCGCCAACCATGCTGAAATGTCCGGGCCGCGGCGGCACCCCGCCACCTTCGGGCCAGTCGCCAATGATCGCACCCGGCGGCCGGGTGATTTCGACCAGCACGGCGAACTGCTGTGGATCGGTGTCCTGCGCCTCGTCGAGCAGCACGTGGTAGCCCTCCGCACGGATCTGGTCCAGGGTTTCGCGATGCTGCAGGACGGCGAGGGCGGCCTCCACCTGATCCGCGTAGGTCTGCACCCCGCGCTCCAAACGATAATCACGATAGCGCAGCGCCAGTTCGGCGGCGAGTGCCGCCGCCGCGTCGGCCAGCCAGGCCTTGAGCGGCGCCGTGAGTGCCTGCACCAGCTCCTGGGCGCGCTCCGCCGATCCGATGGGTCGCAACATTGGCAGGAAACCGCGGTTGGCATGAAAACGTCGCACCCAGTCGGCGGCGGCACGCTTGGTGGCCTCGAGGTTCTCGCGTCCGCGGCTCTTGACCGTGAGCGCCTGCAAAGCGGCCAGCACGCGCTCGTCCGGCCCAGCCGGCCCCTCGCGCGGGGCGCGCTCGAGAAAACGCTTCGCCGCGGCCAGGTTGAGTTCGCGTGCCAGCGGGAAAATTTCTCCGAGCGGCAGGAAACGCAGGAAGACTTCGACGCACTCCGCCGGCATGGCCGCGAACTGCATCGCGTCCTGTTCCAGGAACTCCTCCCACCATGCCTCGTCTCCCTCCTCGAGCACCGTGGGATTCAGGTTCAAGCCGTAGGTCGCGCCGAATCGCTGGCCAAGTTGCAGGCAGAAGCTGTGGATCGTGCCGAAAAAGGCGCGGTCGAGCTGTTCGAGCACATGCGCCGGCGGGGTGCGGCCCTCGGCCCGGCGGCGGGCCAGCTCCTGCAGCAGCGTCGCGCGCGAGCGCTGGCGGATTTGCGCGGCCGCTTTCTTGGTGAAGGTGACCACCACCATGCGCGGCAGCAACCCGGCGCCCTCGGGCGACAGCGCCAAGCACGCCAGCCGCTCCGAGATCGCCGTGGTTTTGCCCGAGCCGGCGTTGGCGCTCACCGCAAAGTTCGTGTGGAATTCCTCGCGGAAGCGCGTCCGGTCCCCCTGATCGGCGGTCGGCTCATTCATGCTCCACCTCCTCCGTCTCCGGTGGCGGGCCAAAGGTCGCGGCATATTTTCCGGCCAGCACGGCATGCCTGATTGGCGCGCAGGCCAGCGGCGATTCGAAGCCGTGCGTGTAGTCGGTGCGGTCGACCGTGAGCTGTCCGTATTTTCCGGTGGCCAGGTGCTCCCCCAGGCGGGCCAACCGCGCCAGCGCCGGGTTGAGATCAGCCATCGCGAGGAACGATTCGCCGCCGGCTTCGGGCTTGAGCATCCAGACCCGTCCGTCCACGGCGCCCAGCTCGCGCGCCGCGGCTAGGTAGACGCCCAGTTGCAGGCCCTCGCCCTGTTCGGCCATGCGTCCCGGAGACAGCGGCCGGATGGCCCCGGTCTTGAAATCCACGATGTTGACCGTGCTGCCCTGCCAGCGCGGCTGATCCGCCAACGCCACGTCCATGCGGCCATGCACCCCCACGCGACCATTGCCGGCCGGCAGCGTGAGCCTGCGTGGCAGCGTCCACTCCACCACCGCAAAACGTCCTCCCTTGAGCGTCAGCACCTTCTCGAGCAATGCACGGGTCACATGGGTCAGCTCGGCGTGAAACGAATCCCAGTAGCGGTCGCCGGGCCGGCCGCGGCGCCAGGCGGCCAGCGCCGCATCCAGCCGCGCGCGGCACTCCGCCGGCGGCGGCACGCGGTGGAAGTCACCCTCCTCCGCCTCTCCGCGCAGCGCCCCTGCCAGCAGGCGGTGCGCGAACAGGCCGAGTGCCTTGCGGGTGGCGCGTGCAAACGGCCGCCAGTCGATCACGTGCACCCCCAGCACCGCCCCATACCAAAGCTCCGCCGGGTCACGCAGCCCGCGCTCGATGAGCCCCGCCGCGACGTTCGCTGGCCGCTCCGCCGGGTCCGCGCAGTAAAAATATTCGTCGAAGGGTCGCACCGGATCGCGGCGCGCCACCCATATTGCCTGCCACTGTTCCAATTCCTCCGGGGCGGCCGTGGCGGAAGCGGCCGCCCGCGGTGCGCTCGCGGCCGAAGCCTCCCAGGCCCGTTCCAGCGACCACCCCGGATCCGCTCCTTTTTGCCAGAAAAGCATCCGCTCCACCCAGACGTTGGGTATCAACTTCAGCTCCGGTTCCTCCTCGTCGAAAAGCGCGGCCGAAAAAACCACGCCTTCGCGCGTATCGCGGGTGATGGCGGCATAGGCGTCGCGCTCCAACTGGGCAAGGTCGTCGCCCGTGAACAGGCCGAGCGAAAACCGTGAGACCTCGTTGAGCACAAGGCGGTGCTCGTCGGTCAGCCAGGGTCCGGATTCATGCCGCACCGGCCATACGCCGGCGTTGGCGCCGGTGAAAATGACGTGCGACCACGCCACGCCGGTGGCGCGGCGGCGCGTGGTAAACGTGACCCGGGCGAACGCTCCCTTGCCGGCAACCATCGCCGGACTTGTCTCCGGCAGGAATGCCGCCAGCGTGCCCGTGACCAGCGGTAGTGGCAGCAGCCGCGTCTCCCGTTCCGCGAAGGCGACCAGTGCATCCCAGCCCACCGGCCGCGGTAGAAGAAAGCCTGCACACACCCGGTCGAACCTCGCCAGCGCGTCGGTCAGTGTCAGCTCAGCCGGCCATGCCGGCAGCAGGCGCTCGGCCAGCTTGTGCACGGCGCGCCAGTCAGGGTGCTCCCCGTCAGCAAGGCGGTTGGCACAGGCCGCCAGCAGGTGCGACTGGCATTCGTCGAACAATTGCTCGCACACGGCGCGGGCCGCCCCTGGTGGGGCTTTCACCCAGTCGAGCGTGCGCAGCAGCGTCCACAGTTCGAGAAATTCCTCCAGCCGGCCGCCGCGCTCGTAGAACCTCAGCAGCGACCGTTGCACGCGCACCTCGATTGGCGGCGTGCCCGGCGTCTCCAGGAGGTCGGCAAACGCCTGGCCGCGCGCGGCCAGCAGTGCCGCCAGCCGGCGATGCCCCATCTCCGGCCCGGGGAAGATCACTGCGATGTTCCCGGCGCCCGCCGCGAGCAGCGATCCGATCCTGCCGGCGACGAGCGCCATTTCGTCGGCGTGGGTTCGGCCGACGAGCATCTCGCACGGCAACGGAGAGGAAGGCGGCGCTTCGCCGGTCAATGCCTGGCCGACCGGCTCGCACGAGGGCGCAGCTTCTTCCTCCGCGAGGGACACCGCCTCGACGCCGAGAAAATCCTCCCAGAGTTGCACCCACTGTTCATCCAAGCCCCGGCCGCGCAAAGCGGGCTCGGGCAGCACGGCGGTGAGATCACCGCACCGGCGCGCGAGCGCGGCGACATTGAAAAACTCCCCCCAAGCCTCGGCCGAAAGGCCGTAGATCAGCAAGGCGTCGCCCGCACGCGGCGCCTCCGGCGGCACGGGCGTAAGCGCGCCGCGCTCGCTCTGAAGCTGGGCAAAGTCATAGCCGGTCTCGCGCACCCACGCCGACAGCTCGCCGAACAGATCGCGCAGGAGCGGCAGGCCGAAGTGCTCGTGATTAAACCCCGCCTGCAGCAGCTCGTCGAAGTGGTCGAGGGCGCGCCCCGCGTCGGACTGCAGGCTTTTCAGGAGGCCCAGCTCCGGCGGCGGGGGGGGCACATTCGCAAGGCGCGCCAGCCGGCGCGCCAGGATGGCCCGCAGGCCAAGCAGCAGCAACTCGCGTCCGAGCGCAGGTTGGGCCGGACGCGCGAGGGCCAGCCATTTCTGGCGGGCGAGTCCCGGCGAGAGAAATTCCACTCCGAGCAACGCGACGCCCTCGGCGAGACAGCGCTGCTTGAGCGCGTGTGACTGGCCGCGCGTAGGCACTACGACATACCGGCGCATCAGGCGGCCGGGCGCCGCCGCCAACCACGGACGCACCACTTGCGTCCACGCGGTGTCGGCGTGGCGGAAAAGACGGAGCTCGCACGTGGGCGGGGCAGACGACATGCCGGGGGAGAGCTTGGGCAGATCACCCGCGCGGCTTCAACCCTGCAAGCGAGCGCCGTGCCCGGCGGCCGGCATAAGGAAAACCGCCGTGGCAGGGGCCGGCGGGAGGTGAAAACCGCGGGGGCGCGACCGTGGCGCCTTACTTGGCGAAAACGAACTTCGCGGCGCGCGATTTCACCCGGGCGGCGGCATTGGCGTGGATGACGCCGCCTCGGACAGCCTTGTCGACGGCGGCGACGTAGGCGATGGCGGCGCTCTTGGCCGCCGGGGCGTCGCCGGCCTTCGCGGCCGTTTCCAGCTGCTTTGCGAGCGTCTTCAGCCGCGTCTTCACCGCCTTGTTGCGCAACATGCGCTTCAAGGATTTGCGGGCGTTTTTGATGGCGGATTTGGTGTTGGCCATGGGTGATGCGAAATATGCTGCGAGCGGCTTGAGAGGCCGTCGAACATCCCAACGCCCCCCGGCAAGTCAAGCGGTTTTTCCCCTTGGCGCGTGCGCGTTTTACACCGCGCAAAACGCGTGCGGCAGGCCTTGGTCTTGGGGCCGTAAGCCGGATTCTGGACCCCGGCTTGCGCCAGGGTGATCGTCATTTCTCTCGGCCGCTCGCGCGGCCGCCCCGCCGAAGCGGGATGCGACATACCCGGGACTGTTGGGCGGGCCGCCCAGTCCCCTATTTTGTCTTGCACCGGATTGGGTTTTCCCTGCCACCGGCATCGCTGCCGGCGCGGTGGGCTCTTACCCCACCTTTTCACCCTTGCCGCCTCTGCCATCTCAAACCTGAGATTTGAGATTCCAGAGGAGGCGGTATTTTCTCTGTGGCACTGTCCGTCACGGCGGCTTGACCCGCCGTGCCCCGGCTTGAACGGAAGCGCCTCCGGCCGGCGGCCTTGCGGCCAGCCGTGCCGGCGCGACAGCGTTTCTTGCCGGGAATCCTGCCCGAGGGTGTCCGGACTTTCCTCTCCGAACCGCCTGCCAGGGTCCGGGTTTCCCCGAACGGCAGGCGCACTTGGCGCGGGTTTACCCGCGCCGTCGGGATGTTTCCAAAGAACGGAGCGACGACCTGGCCCCAAGACCAAGGAGGGGGAGATTGAAGAAGGAAGAAGCAAGAAGCAAGAGACCCTTTTCGGAGTCCGGTAACCTCTTGGCCGAAGGCCGGTTCGTCCTCTTTCCTCTTCCTTCTTTAATCTTGAATTACGGCGGGCGCGTCTGCGGCCGTCGTTCATGCCTCCCAGTAAACGATCCGCCCGCACTGGTCGCAAGTCACGAGCTTGTCGGGTTTGCGCGTCTCGCTGTCGATATTGAACGAAATCTTGAGATGGCACCCGCCGCATTTGCCCTCGTGAATGGGCACAACGACGGGCTGGCCGGGCTTGGCCGCGAGCCAGTCGTAGAGCCGCAGCGACGGTTCGTCGAGCAGGCTGCGTGCGGCGGCGACCGACTCGTGCGCCGCCTGCAACTCGGCCTGCAGGTTGGCTTCGCGCTCGCGCAGCGTCTGAATGCGTGACTCGTGACCGGCGATGTTCTGCTTCAGCTCCTCCTCGGCGGCGGCGCACTTTCGCTTTGCCTCGTCGATGGCATACATCACCTTTAACTCCTCCTCCTCCAGCGCGTCGATCTGGGCCTGCGTGGCCTCGATCTCGTGGCCGAGCGCCTGATACTCGTCGTTCTTCCGCACCTGCAACTGCTGGCTTTTGTATTTCGTCAGCCTCTCCTCGGTGGCGCCGACTTCGTTCTCCACCGCCTTCCTTTTCACCTCGAGTTCCTTCAACTCACCGCGGGTGGACTCGATGGCGGCCTTTTCGGCGGCGATCTTTTGTTCAACGGCCGCGATATCGCGCGGCACGGCCTTTAACTGGGTCTCAAGGACAAGCCGTTTCTGGTCGCGCTCCTGAAGGACCAGCAGCTTTTCCAGTGGCGGGGTAAGTGTCGTACGACAATGTCCCTCGGCAATCCTTCGAGCCCATTCGACCGTCGCTGTAGTGATATAGAGTTCATCATCCTGAGCGTCGTTGAGGTCTTCCTCCCAATCTGACTTGGCATCTGTTTCCTCTTTCACACATCGCGCCCAGCTCTCGACATCCTGCATGCCGGCGTCGGTAATTTGCCAGACACCCACCTGCGGCATCGTGATTAACCCATCTAACTTCAGGTCCTCACGTCTCCATGCCAGATCGTTCTGCCCCACAGGCTCATTTGTGACGCGAAACGCTTCGTCCCACTCCGGGACATGCATGAGACCTCTCGAATCAACATAGTTCAAGACCTGCTGCTGGTCCGGCTGAGACTGATGATGCAGCTTTCTGAGTAGATACAGCGCGAGTAGAACCACTCGCCGTTGTTGTCGAACTTTGAGAGGCATCAGATGTAATACATTTCGCCCGGCCCTTTCACCACCAGCATGTCGAGGGTGTAGCTTTTGCACCTGGCCTCGAGGGTGGCGCGCACGTCGCGCCAGACCTGCTGCACGCGCCTGCCGGATTGACCGTCGGCATTCCCGCCGAGTCCCAACAGGTCGCCTTCGATGAGCTTAACGATGTCGTAAAGCGTGATCTTCTCCGGCGGACGGGAAAGCACGTAGCCGCCCTGTTTGCCGCGCCGGCTGGTGATAAGCCCGCCATTGCGCAGCTCGCTCAAAATCTGCACCAGATAGTTCGCCGGGACTGCCTCGATTTTGGCCAGTTCCTCGATGTGCGCAAGCCGTCCTTCTCCGTGGTGCCGAGCCAGTTGTGCCAGCACTCGACAAGCATAATCCACCTTAACCGAAAGTTTCACGGTGCCAGCAACTTACACTGTCATCTTTGGCTGGCAACCTAAAATTGAACAATGGCCGAAATTGATTAAGAAAAACATTGTCCGCAGGTATGTTTTCCGAGACAGTTTTACTTTCATTTCCAACGTTTATTTCCCTCCTGCATGCCCGACCAAGAAGACCCGAAAATCCTGAGTAAAATCCGGGCTGGCGCCGCCGCTTACGACGCATCCAAAATCCAGAAGCTCGAAGGCCTCGAGGGTGTCCGCAAACGCCCCGACATGTACATCGGCGACACCATGGAGCGTGGCCTTCACCACTGCGTCTTTGAGGTTGTCGACAACTCCATCGACGAGGCCCTGGCCGGTTTTGCCACGCACATCACGGTGAGCATCCACCTCGACGGCTCGTGCTCGATCGAGGACAACGGACGCGGCATTCCCGTCGATCTGCACCCCGTGTACAAGATTCCGGCGCTCGAACTCGTGCTCACCAATCTTCACGCCGGCGGCAAGTTCGGCAAGGGCGCCTACCAGGTGTCGGGCGGCCTGCACGGCGTGGGCGCGAAATGTGTGAACGCCGTCTCCGAATGGTTCGAGGCCGAGGTGCGCCGCGACGGCAAGGTCTACCACATGCGCTGCACCCAGGGCAAAACCTCGCAGAAGATGACCGTGATCGGCGAGACCAAGAAGACCGGCACCAAGATCACCTTCAAGCCCGACCCGGAGATCTTCAAGATCACGCGCGAGTTCAAATACGAGATCCTGGCCAACCGCCTGCGCGAACTGGCGTTCCTCAATCCCGGCGTCTCCATCGACCTCATCGACGAGCGGTCGCAAAAAAACGAGCGCTTCCTGTTCAAGGACGGCATCAGCGAGTTCGTGCGGTTTCTCAACCGCAACAAGAACGTCCTGCATCACCGGCCCATCACGTTCAGCGACACCGAGCCCAACGAGGATCCGGCGAAGGCCGGCACCATGGTCGACGTGGCGATGCAGTACAACGACTCCTACAACGACCAGATCTTCGCCTACGCCAATTCCATCTTCAACCTCGAGGGCGGCACCCACCTTTCGGGCTTCCGCACCGCGCTCACGCGCGTCATCAACAACTTCGCCAAGGCCAACAACCTCATCAAGGAAAAGGACCCCGGCATTACGGGTGACGACGTGCGCGAAGGACTCGTGGCCGTCATCTCCCTCAAGCTGTCGGAGCCCCGTTTCGAAGGCCAGACCAAGACCAAGCTTTCCAACTCCGAGGTCGATGGCATCGTCCAGAAGATCGTCGGCGAGAAGCTGAAGTTCTTTTTCGAGAAGGAGACGGCCATCGCCAAACGCGTCATCGACAAGTGTCTTTACGCCGCCCGGGCCCGCGAAGCCGCCCGCAAGGCCCGCGAAACCATCCGCAAGGGCGCCTTCTCCGGCGGCGGCCTGCCCGGCAAGCTGGCGGACTGCTCCGAACGCGACGCCGCGCTCACCGAAATCTACATCGTCGAGGGCGACTCCGCCGGCGGCTCCGCCAAGCAGGGTCGCGACCGCCGCTACCAGGCCATCCTTCCGCTCCGCGGCAAACTCATCAACAGCGAGAAGGCCCAGCTGGACAAGGTGCTCAACAACGAGGAAATCCGCACCCTCATCACCGCCATCGGCACCGGCATCGGCGCCGGCGAGGACGACTCCGCCTTCAACGCCGACAAGGCCCGCTACCACAAGGTCATCATCATGACCGACGCCGATGTCGACGGCTCGCACATCCGCACGCTGCTCCTGACCTTCCTCTACCGCCAGATGAAGGGTCTCATCGAGCGCGGCTACGTCTACATCGCACAGCCGCCCCTCTACAAGATCAAGCGCAAGAAGCGCGAGCAGTACATCGACAACGACGAGCAGCTCAACCGCATCCTGCTCGAACTCGGCTCCGAGGACGTGCTGCTCACGCGCCTCCGCGACCAGACCACCTTCGCCTCCACGCAGATCGACAAAATCGTCGAATCGCTGGCCGCGCTGGAAAAGCTGGGTGCGGGGGTCACCCGCTACGGCGCCGCGCTCGCCGAATACCTCGACCTGCACGCGCCGAAGACGCACGAGCTGCCGCGCTACGTCGCGCGCATCCGCGAGGGCAACAAGGAGTCGCACGAGTTCCTCCGAAACGACGAGGCCCGCGCCGGGTTTATCCGCCGCATGGGCCTCGACGCCGCTTCCTTCGACCAAGCCGACGGCACCCTGAGCACCCCGCCCCTCGGTGACGGCAAAAAGGATGGCAGTGCTTCGCCCATCGTCACGCGCCGCATCACCATCCATGAGATCTTCGAGTCAACGGAGATGACCAAGCTGCTCCGCGCCATGGCGGCGAGCGGTCTCGACATCTCGCGCTTCACGCCCACCGAGGAGCCGCGCTACGTCAGCACCGAGAATCCCGGCCAGAAGACCGAGGCGAAGACCGAGCTGCACGCGCCGTTCGAAATCCTGCACCACATCCGCAACCTCGGCCGCCGCGGCCTCGCCATCCAGCGCTACAAGGGCCTGGGCGAAATGAACCCCAAGCAGCTTTACGAAACCACGATGGACCCGGAGAAGCGCCGGCTGCTGCGCGTCTCGATCGATGACGCCGCCAAGGCCGACCACCTCTTCACCCTCCTCATGGGCGACGAGGTCCCGCCCCGCCGGCAGTTCATCGAGGACAACGCCCTCAACGTGCAGTATCTAGACGTATAAGATGGCAACAGAGGAACAGCTGAAATCGCAGTTCGAACAACTGCTACGCGAGAGCGACGTTATACGAAACATCCGACAGGAGACAGACGCCGCCGAAAAGTGGAGCGCCTGGTCAACCGCCGTGCTTCATTTACTCGCTATCACCTTCGGTGAGAAATCGCCTTACCACAACTTTTTCCAAAAAGCATGTCTCGAATTCCGTTGGAACGGTGATCAGTCTGAACAGGCACTTGGCATTTTTCGCGCCGCCAAGAGAGCTTTTGATGCTGGCCTATTTCAGGAGATTAAGGTCGGGATTGCCGGCGAAATCCTAGGCGACTTTGTTAAGCTGGCGAAAGTTTCCCTAGCTGAAAAGCACAAGGATGTCGCAGCGGTCCTCGCTTGCGCCGCACTAGAGGACGCACTGAAGCGATTTGCTCAGATCAAAGGCATCGATGTGTCTGAGAAAACCATGGACAGTATCGTTGGTGCATTGAAATCAGATGGCTTTGTTCAGGGGGCGCAGAAGTCGCTGCTCGACGTCATGCCGCGCATTCGGAATTACGCGATGCACGCCGATTGGACAAAAATCTCTGAGACCGATGTCGGCAGCGTGATCGGTTTCGTTGAAACATTTCTTCAAACCAAGTTTTCGTGAGCTTACCAGACTACACCGCCAACGAGAAGGTTTCGACGGCCAACATCACCGAGATCATGCAGACCGCCTACATCGATTATTCGATGTCGGTGATCATTTCGCGCGCCCTGCCCGACGCGCGCGACGGCCTCAAGCCCGTGCAGCGCCGCATCCTTTATGCCATGCTGCGCGAGGGTCTCCTCCACAACCGCGCCTACGACAAGTGCGCCGGCGTGGTCGGCGAAGTCCTTAAAAACTACCATCCGCACGGCGACGCCTCCGTCTACGACACCCTCGTTCGCCTAGCGCAGTCCTGGGTCATGCGCTATCCGCTGATCGACCCGCAGGGCAACTTCGGGTCCGTCGACGGCGATCCGCCCGCCGCCTACCGTTACACCGAGTGCCGCCTCTCCGAGATCGCCGCGGAACTGCTGCGCGACATCGAGGAGGAAACGGTCGACTTCGCGCCCAACTACAAGGAGTCGACCACCGAGCCCACGGTGCTGCCCGCCGCACTGCCGAACCTGCTGATGAACGGCTCGACCGGCATCGCCGTCGGCATGGCGACCAACATCCCGCCGCACAACCTCGACGAGCTGATCACGGCCACCTGCGCCGTCATCGACCGCCCGGGCATCTCCGTCGACGAAGTCGTCGCGATGATTCCGGGGCCCGACTTCCCCACCGGGGGCGTCATCGCCGGCCGCGAAGGCATCATCTCCTACCTCAAGACTGGCAAGGGCATTGTCCGCATCCGCGGCAAGGCGCACACCGAAGAGCTCAAGGGTGGCGGCGAGCAGATCGTCATCACCGAGATCCCCTACAACGTGAACCGCGCTTCGCTGGTCACGCGCATCGCCGAGCTCGTTTCCAACAAGCAGATCGACGGCATCCGCGACCTCCGCGACGAGTCCGACGAAAACACCCGCATCGTCATCGAGCTCAAGCGCGGCGAGCAGGCCAAGGTGGTCATCAACCAGCTTTTCCAGAAGACCGCCCTCGAGTCCTCCTTCGGCGTCATCCTGCTGGCCCTCGACCGGAAGCGGCCGAAGCAGATGAACATCAAGGAGCTCATCGAGTGCTACGTCGAACACCGCCGCGACGTCATCACCCGCCGCACCCAGTTCCGCCTGCGTCAGGCCGAGGACCGCGCGCACATCCTGGAGGGCTACAAGATCGCCCTCGACAATCTCGACGACTTTGTCCGCCTCATCCGCAGCGCGAAAGACCGGGAAGAGGCCAAGGTCAAGTTGATGGCCCGGTACCCGCTCTCCGAGCGGCAGACCACCGCCATCCTGGAGCTGCGCCTTTACCAGCTGACCGGCCTCGAGCGCGACAAGATCGAGCAGGAATACCTTGAACTCATCAAACTCATCGAGGAACTGCGCGGCATTCTTGAATCCGAAGCCAAGCTCCTTGCCGTCATCAAGACCGAGCTGCTCGAGCTGAAGGGAAAGTATACGCAGCCCCGCCGCACCGAAATCATCGATTCCCTCGCCGAGTTCCGCATGGAGGACGTCGTGCCCAACGAGGGCTGCGTCATCACCGTCTCTCACCAGGGCTTCATCAAGCGCACGCCGGTCGCCGACTACCGCTCGCAGCGCCGCGGCGGCAAGGGCGTCATCGGCACCGAGACCTACGAGGAGGATTTCGTCGAGCACCTCTTCACCGCCTCGACCCATGACTTCATCCTTTTTCTGACCAACACGGGCCAGGGTCATGCGAAGAAGGTCTATGACGTGCCCGAGGGCGTCCGCACCTCGAAGGGCAAGTCGGTCTCCAGCTTCCTCCGCCTGGCCGAGGGCGAGAAAATCGCCGCCATGATCTGCGGGAAGGAGTTCTCCGACCAGCTCCACCTCGTCATGGCCACGCGCAATGGCGTCACCAAGAAGACCAACCTGGCCGACTACACCAACGCCACGCGTGAAGGCGGCCTGCGCGGCATCAAGCTGGAGGAAAAGGACACGCTCGTCGGCTGCGTGCTCACCACCGGCGAGAACGAAATCGTTCTCGTCAGCTACAAGGGCCAGGCCGTGCGCTTCAAGGAGGACGACCTCCGCGACCAGGGCCGCGACACCGTCGGCGTCACCGGCATGCGCTTCAAATTCCCGGGCGATCATGTGAAGGCCATCGAGGTCTGCGATCCCGCCGCCCGTCTGCTGGTGGCGCGCGAGGACGGCATTGGCAAACGCACGCCGTTCGAGGACTACCGCCTCATCAGCCGCGGCGGCACGGGGGTCATCGCCATCGACCTGCCCGAGGATGGCTCGGTCAACGTCGCCGGCGCGCTCAGTGTGCGCGACACCGACGAGGTCATGCTGCTCACGACCAAGGGCCAGAGCATCCGCACCCGCGTGAAGGAGATTCGCGAGACCGGCCGCGGCGCCAAGGGCGTGAAACTCGTTGACCTGGCCGAGGGCGACAAACTCCTCTCCATCGCCCGCGTCGTCGAGACCGAGCCCGCAGAGGAGAACGGCGCCGCTTCATCCACCCCCGCGGCCCCACCGCCCGCGTAAAGGAAGGGTGTTTTCTCCGAAAACGCCGCGGCGCCCTACCCGCGCCTCGTCCTCAATTTCCGCCGCCGGGGACGCGGTAGCGCAGCACCAATCTGAACCCCACCTGGTTGGAACCCGAGGCGTCGGTGCTGACCTGGGTCCGCCACGCCGCGCGGCAGTTGGCGGCATTGGACTGCCAGGATCCACCGCGGATATAATGGTTCTGGCACCATTCCGACACATTGCCGTGCATGTCGTACAGGCCCCAGGCATTGGGCTGATAGGAGCCCACCGGCTTCGGTTTGCCGCCCGCAGCGCGATTGTAGTTCGCCAGCAGGTCGAGCCCTCTGTCGCTGTCGATATTGGAGATGTTGTGGTCGTTGTTGAAGGACGTATGTGTGCCCGCCCGGCAGGCATATTCCCATTCGTCCTCAGTCGGCAGGTCTGCCACCAAAGTTCCGCCATACTTGGTCGCCAGAATTCGGTTCAACCGGGTGAGAAAGCCGTTGCCCCCGGCCACGCTCGGCCAGTCGACCTGATCAATCGGCCACTTGGCATTGCCGCGCCAGTAGCTCGGGCTGTGCCAGCTCGGGCTGCTCTGCATCATGATGCTGGAGTATTCCTCCTGGGTCACCTCGTAGATTCCGATGTAGAAAGGTTTCCCGATCGCGACGCGCTCCTGCACCTCGTTCATCCGCCGGCCGCGTTCCTCGGGCGGAGAACCCCGCAGGTAGCTGCCCGGTTCGATCCGCAGCAGTCGCAAGCTAACCGTGTCGCTCAGGGCCAGATCGATGGCCGGTGGCAGCTGCGCCGGATCCACCGCTGCCCCCTCTTTCAGCGCGTAGCTGAACGCCGTGAGGGCGCGCCATTGTCCGGGCGTGAGCGTCTTTTCCTCCACCAGCTTTCCGGCGAGGGCTTTTTCCTCACCGCCTTTGTCTCCGGCCAGCGCATCGCGCAGCCATTGACCCTCCGCCTTGACCACCAAGCCCGCCGCGATGAGCGGCTTGACCTTCTCCATGAACGGATCCTTGGGTCGAGGATAAAGCTCGGTCTGCCCGCGCCATTGCTCGGGCGTCAGCATCTTGTCTTCGACCAGATTCTTCGCCAACGCCTTTTCGTCCTCGCCTTTCTCGCCCTTCAGCGCGGCGCGCAGCCAGCTGAATTCCTTCTCGCGGATGAAACCGACGGCGAGCAGGGGCCGGAGCTTCGCCACCATTTCATCGGCCGGCGGCACCAGGGTCGTGAAATTGCGCCAATCCTCAGGCGCGAGCGAATGATCGATGACCAGGCGGGCCGCCAGGGTCTTTTCATTGTCGCCCTGCAATCCGCGCAAGGCCGCATTCAGGACGCCGCCTTCCGTCTGGGTGATCTTCCCGGCCTCCACCAAGTCCTCGATGGGCGTCCGGGAGGCGGCCACCCGAGCGGGGCCGGGACCCGGTTGCGTCGCAACGGCCGGCGCGGGCGCTGCCGGCTGCTCGGGCGCAGAAATCGATGCCTGCGTGGGTGCGGTTGGTGCGGGCTTGCCCGGCGCAGACACGGCCTGCGGCAGCGGCCCGGGAGTGGCGGGCGGCAACCGCGTCAACTTCCAATAGGCCGCGCCACCGGCGCCGGCCAGAAACAGGACGGCTGCCGCGATCACCCACTTGACCCCGGCACGCCGCCCGCCTCCGCCCCGCCGCCCGCCTCCGCCCGCCGGAGCCATCGGTTTGCCTTCGAGCATTTCGCGGAGAGCTCTCGCGCTGGGCGGACGCACCGCCGCGTCCTTGGCCAGGGAGGCCGCCACGGCTCTTTCCCATCCGGGTGGAATCGGCTGGCCGGTGCGCTCAAGTTCCTGGCGCCGCGCGGTCATGCTCGGCGGCACCTTGGCGAGCGTTTGCTCGCGGATGGCTCCACGGAAGAACGGCGGATCGCCCGTCAGCAGATCGTAGATGGTGGCGCCGATGCTGTAGATGTCGTCACACGGGGCCGCCTTTTCTCCCATCATCTGTTGCGGGCTCATGTAGGGTGGCGTGCCCGCGCTGTTCCTCGTCACCCGGTTGATCGTGTCCGCCACGGTGCGCCCGATGCCGAAATCGCCCACCTTCAGTTCGCCGCGTTCGTTGACCATCAGGTTGGCCGGCTTGATGTCGCGGTGCACGACCTTCTGCTGGTGGGCGTAGTGCATGGCGTCGCACAGCTGCCAGACCCACTGCTGGATGTCCGCGACTTCAAAGAACCGCCCGGGCCGCTGCGCCTTCAACTTGTGCAGGTTGGTGCCGTTGACGTACTCCATCGAAATGGCCGACGTGCGCCCGTTGGTGACGAAATCGAACGTCTTGATGATGTTGGGATGCGCCAGATCGCGGTTGATGATCACCTCGCCTTTGAGCTCCTTCAGCGCATCGGCCTCACTCGTCATCTCCTCGCGGAGAAATTTGAGCGCGACCCGGGAGTTCAGCTCCCGGTCGAGCGCCAGCCAGACCACGCCCATCCCGCCCTTGCCCAGCTCGGTCAGCAGCTCGTAGCGGCCGAACACCACCTCCTTCGCCGGCGCGCGCACGGTTTCGCTGTCATCCGCAGACTCCCGTTGGTTTGGCTTGTTATCGTCCATGCTGGGGCAGGGTTCGGTTCCGCCGCATGAAGCAGTTTGAGACGCCCGCCATGGGCGGCGCAAGCCGGCTTTTGGGCCGGTCCCACCCGGTGGTCGGGACACCATCCCGCCGCTTCTTTTCCATTGCCCCAACCAGTCGTATTCCGGCATGTTCCCCGCCAAGGACGAAACCCCATGAGCGCCTGGATCGAGAAAAGCGATGGCAGTCGTATCGCCATTGAAACCAACTGTTACTTCGGGCGTGCCCATGCGAACACCGTACAGCTGCTGTCACCGGGCGCCTCCCGGCGGCACGCGCACCTTCATGCCCAGCGGGCCGAGGGCGGCACCGAATACTGGATCGCCGACCTCGGCAGCACCAACGGCACCCTGCGCAACGGCAAACGCGTCACCATTCCCTGCCGGCTCAAGGACGGCGACGTCATCACCATCATCGACGAAAGTTTTGCCTTCCGGACCGCGGAAGAGGCCGCCAGCGGCAATTTCGAAACGGCGGCGCCGGCCACCGAACTGGTGCGCGACAGCCAGCAGTGCTGGCTGCTCATGGTGGACATCAAACGCTACACCAATCTCAGCCGCCAGCTCGACACCGACACCCTCGGCCTCAAAGTCGGCACCTGGCTGCGCCAGTGCCGCGACACCCTTGAGGACACCGGGGGCGTGGTCGACAAGTTCCTGGGGGATGCGATCTTTGCCTACTGGAAGCACAGCCCTGAAGCGCCGGATCTGGTCGCTCGCACGCTTCGGCAGCTCGTCCAGCTGCAGCGCCTGCGCGCTCCCGATTTCCGTATCGTCCTGCATTTCGCGCCCGTGACGCTGGAGGGCGGCGCTGGCGGCGCCAACAACCTATCCGGTCCCGAGGTCATCTACGTCTTTCGCCTCGAAAAAGTCTGCTCCGGGCTTCTGTCCGACTCGATTGTCAGCGAGGCTGCGCGCGCCACCCTGCCCGCCACATGCCCTTGCACGCCGCTCGGCGAACATCCACTCGACGGCTTCCCCGGCACGCATGCGGTGTATCGGCTGGCCGACTGAACGCCACGCGTGCGTGATTCAGGGCGCGGCGGAGGAAGGCGGCGAGGCGCTGATCAACTGGATGGCCTTAATGGGGGTGGTGGTGAAGGTCCGGTGATCGTGATCGAGGGTGAATTCGAGGCCTCCCCCGCAGAAAAGATGTCCGGGTTTGATCATGCGCGACCGGCCAAAGACACATCCTTGGATCCGCACCATGCCGCGCGGCCGGTCGCGCCGATTGGTCGTCAATCGTGCCGTATGCAGACCCGTCATTAAAAACAGATAGTGGGTGTTGCGGGTGCGCACGAGCAGACGGTCGCCCGCCCGGAGCTGATCGAGGCTGAGTTCATCGCCGATCCATTTTCCGGCGGCTTGGAGGAAGGCGACGATGTCGGGGATGACTAGGCGATCCATCTTGGAAGGGTTAGACAGCCATCAGCGGTGAGAGGTTCAGTTCAACCGGCATGCGCTCGGAAATCAGTCATGGGGGGCGGTGCTACCAGCCCGACGGGGCCGGGGTGGCTCAGGCAGACGGCGGTCCCTCTACCAGGGCGACGACGGCGGTGATGTTGTCACGTCCGGAGGTTTGTTTGGCGCTGGCGACCAGTTTCTGCACGGCGGGCCGCACCTCGGCCGGGTGGTGCACGGCGGTGAGGATCCGCCGGATCTCGT